>Ga0265294_10001626_pt1 | contig 30304 bp, 18 predicted proteins | sample MunlanPumphouse3_FD_192504 | JGI IMG/M metagenome (GOLD analysis project Ga0265294, IMG submission 192504) | Groundwater microbial communities from a municipal landfill in Southern Ontario, Canada - Pumphouse #3 | ecosystem: Environmental > Aquatic > Deep subsurface > Groundwater | place...
TAGCAACGATTGCGTAAGTATTTACGGTCGTCAATACAGAAATGGTGTGATTAGCATCAATAGCTGTAAATGTATAATTATTTACTGCGCCAACACTATTTCCATCAACAATCACATCGGTAATGGTGTAGCATACATCCACAGTGAATGTGTAAGTTAAATTAGTACCATAATCTACAATGGTATCCCCTTCGAGCGGAGCAATTGTAACGCCGGTATTAGCGGTAGAAGTGATAGTATAAGTATTGATAGCGAAGATAGCATGAATAGTATGGTTAGCGTCCAAAGCAGTGAATGTGTATGAATCGATTGCACCAAGATCAACGCCGTCAACCAATACAGATACAATATGATAACCGGTTGCAGGAGTAATGGTGTAAGTCGGTGTTTCACCGCAGTCGAATGTATTGGTAGCGGTAATCGTTCCGAAAGCAACATCATTAACAGAAGAAGTAACAGTAAAGGTCTTGATGCTGAAGTAAGCGTCAATCGTGTGGTTAGCATCAATGTCATTGAAAGTAATGGTGGTTGTATTAGCAACAACAACGCCATCAACTACCACTGAATCCATATTGTAGCAATCATCAACAGTGATGTTGTAAACAACGTCAGAACCGCAATTGTAAGCACCTGTTTCAGTGATGGTAGCACCTACGGTAGTAGAAGAGGTTACAGTGTAAGTCTTAACTTGATAGTAAGCCTGAACGAGCATATCTTCTGCAATGTTGTTTAATGTCAAAGTATTGGCAATAGCATTGAAAGCGGCATTTGCGAGGTAAGAAACACCATTAACCAAGATTTCTGAAATTTCGTAGCAATCGTCATCAGGAGTCAAGGTATAAACAACTGTTCCGAGATAACCAACGGTTGTATCGGCAGGTGTTATGGTACCATTACCATAAGCATTAGCTTCCAAATGGTAAGTAATGTCACCAAATACAACTTCAATAGTATGATCATAAGCGATGTCGGTAATTGTGTAAGAATCAAATGCACCAAGATCTTGACCATTAACGGTCACACTAACAACTTCGCTTCCTGCATTAGGAGTGAAAATATAAGTGATGTCGTCGCCATAATTCAAAGTAGTGTCACCCGGGGTAATCGTACCGTTTCCGATAGCAGTAACATCAACATCGTAAGTATTGACCGTGAAATCAACGTCGATGGTATGGTCTGCATCTACATTTTCAAATGTGTAAACATACAAGTTTTCATTGTGAGTGAAAGTGGTATCTAACACACCGTCAATAGTAATGGTATTGATATGATAACCCACGTTAGCAGAGATGGTATAAAGTACGTCTTCGTTGTAGTTGACAGTCGTAACACCCGGCATCATGATAGTTCCGTTTGCACCGGCAGTAGCCGTAATGGTGTATTGGCTAATTTCAAATTGAGCAACCAAAGTGTGGTCATCACTAACATTTGTAAATGTATAAACGAAAGCGGTATCTTCACGGTTGCCGAATATGCCGACAGAAACTCCATCAACAAGTACATCAGTGATATGATAACCATGATCAGCATTTACGTTATAAGTAATGGTCGTACCATAATCCACAACGGTATCGCTTGGAGTGGTTGTACCGTTACCGATCGTTGTAACGTCAATGGTATAAGTATTAATAGCGAATACAACATCTAAATGGGTATCGTGACTAACGCCGTTGACATTAACATCAACATGAATGTCGTTGTTATTACCGTAAACAGTAGTAACACCATCTAAGGTCACACTTTCAATATGATAACCGGTATTGGCAGTTACGCTATAAGTGTAATCTGTTCCGCAATTAACAACGGTAGGAACAGCAACAGGAGTAACAATTCCGCCGACATTATGAGTATAAGTCATATTGTATTGATAGATATCAAAAGCAACGTCAATGGTATGAGGAGCAACGATGTTGGTAAATGTGTATGTAGTTCCGGTAATATCGTCGATGGCAATAGGAGCACCGTCAACCAAGATTTCGCTGATATAGTAGCAAGCATTCGGAGTAATGGTATAAGTAGCATTGTCGCCGTGAGTATAAGTAGTAGTACCGAGCGGTGCAATCGTTCCATTAGCAGTTGTGGTAGAAACGATGTCGTAATGGTTGATAGAGAAGTAAGCATCTACATTATGATTTGTCAAAATATTGGTGAAGGTGTAAGTATAATTAGCTTCTTGATTATTGAATACGGTATCTATAACGCCATCAACAACTACATAATCAATATGATAACCATAAGCAGCAGCAATGTTATAAGTATAGTCGGTTCCGCAGTTTACAACAGCAGAAGAAACTGTACCATTACCATAAGCATTGGAGGTCATATTGTATTGATAAATTTCGAAGGAAGCACTGATCGTGTGATGATCAACTACGTTGTTGAAAGTGTAAGTAGTACCTGTGATATCATCAATGGCAATAGCTGCACCGTCAACCAAGATCTCACTGATATAGTAGCAAGGAGCATCTGGTGTGATCGTGTAGGTAAAATTATCACCGTGAGTAATCACTGACGTTCCGATCGGAGCAACGTGACCGTTAGCACCTTCGGTAGCAACGATATTGTAAGTATTCAATGCGAAGTTGGCACTTACCATTGTATCGGAAACAATGTTGTAAACGGTGTAAGTAGTTGTAATGTCTGCATTATCTCCATAAGCAACTACGTCTGCGCCGCAAGTAACATCAACAATATGATAACCATTTGCTGCATCCGCGTCAATAGTGAAAGTAACATTTTGACCGTGATCCACTACAGTGTCGGCAGGGGTAAATTGTCCTTGACCGCTGGCAACAAGCGTTGTAACGTGGTATGTATTGATAGCGAATACAACATTCAAAGTAGTATCTTGAAGTGCATTGATAATATCAAATGTGGTGGTTACATCGGTATTGTTACCGAAAGTAGCCGTAGAGTCGCCAATTTGGATGGTTTCGATGTGGTAACCAACACCGGCTTGAACCTGATAAGTGTAGTTAGTTCCGCAGTTGATAACTGAATCGCTAACCGTTCCATTACCGGTAATGGCAGCAGCCATCGTGTATTGATAAATTTCGAAAGCAACATCAATCGTGTGAGGACCATCAATAGCGGTAAAAGTATAAGTAGCACCATCAACCGTTCCAACCAAGTCAGTCATTACGCTAACGCCATCAACTAAAACATCTTGAATGAAGTAGCAATGATCAGGTGTAATGGTATAAACCAAATCTTGACCGTGAGTAGCGATAGAATCACCAACAGGATTGATTGTTCCGTTTGCACCGGCAGTGGCCGTAATCGTGTAATGATTAATACCAAAGTTAACGGTTACATTGTGGTGAGCAGTAATGTTGGTAAATGAATAAGTATAGTTGGCTTCTTGATTAGCAAAAGTGGTATCTAAAACGCCATCTGCATAAACATCAATGATATGGTAACCTTCGTCAGCGATAATAGTGTAAGTATAATCGTCGCCGCAATTAATAACTGAATCGGTAACGGTTCCGTTTCCATTTGCTATAGAAGTCATATTATATTGATAAATAGCAAAGTTAGCTTCGATAGAGTGGTTATTATCAATAGCATTGAAAGTATAAGTGGTTCCGGTGGTATCTGCAATAACAGTGGCAACACCATCCACTAAGATTTCGCTGATGTAGTAGCAAGCATCCGGTGTAATGGTATAAGTAACATTATCGCCGTAGATAACTGCGCTATCGCCAACAGGATTGATCGTTCCGTTTGCACCGTTAGAAGCGGTAATTGTGTAATTATTCAATTCAAAGGTTGCAGAAATATTTGTATCGCTTACTACATTATATATAGTATAAGGAACATTCACATCGGTATTGTTTCCATAAAGAACAGTATCAGATCCACAAACTATGGTTTGAACGTGATAACCGTTCGCTACATCAGCAATAACATCGATCGTAACATCGTCGCCGTGATTAATAATCGTGTCGGCAGGTGAGAATGAACCTTGACCAGCAGCAACTGCAGTAGTAACTTGGTAACCGTTGATAGCAAATACAACGTTCAAAGTAGTATCTTGAGAAGCATTCGTTACAGTAAAGGTAGCAGTTACGTCATCGTTAGTGCCATAAGTAGTTGTAACACCGCCGATTTCTACAGTTTGAATGTGATAACCAACACCGGCTTCGATATTATAAGTATAATCCGTACCGCAATTAATGATGGAATCTGAAACGAAACCAACACCGGTGATGTTAGCAGCCATTACATATTCATAAATTGCGAAGGTAGCTTCAACGGTAGTCGTAGCGGCAATAGCAGCAAGTGTAAATTGGTTTCCAACCATTTGGTCTAATACGCTAACACCATTAACGGTAAGGTCAGCAACGTAATAGCAAGGATCCGGTGTGATCGTATAAGTAATGAGATCACCATGATTAACAACAGAATCGACCATCGGAGAAATAGTACCATTTGCACCGGCGACTGCGCTAACTACGTATTGATTAATTTCAAAGTCGGCAATCAAATTATGATTAGCACGAATGTCAGTCATTGAATAAGTATAAGTAGCTTCCTGATTTTGGAATAAAGTATCGGAAACATAATCTACGAAAATGGTATGAATGTGATAACCTTCTTCAGCTTCAACGATATAATCGAAATCAGAACCGCAGTTTACAACAGCGGAATTGACTGTACCGTGACCATAAGCATCTGAAGTCATTGCATATTGATATATATTGAAAGTAACTTCAATGGTGTGAGGTACTACAACACTGTCAAAAGTAAAAGTAGCAGCGGTAGAATCACCATCGATAGTAGCTAATTCGCCATCAACCAATACTTCACCAATGTAGTAGCAATCATCCGGCGTAAGCGTGAACGTAGCGTCATCGCCATGGGTTAAGGTAATATCAACCGGAATAACATTGCCGTTGCCGTTGTTAATAACAGTAATCAAGTGACCGTCTAAACCGAATGCAACAGACAGAACGGTATCAGATGTAATGTTGGTAATGGTATAATCAGCTGTCAAATCAGTATTATTGCCATAGTTTACAACATCGGCACCGCAAGTGATTGACATAATGTGATAACCGTTGGCAGCATCAGCAGTAACCGTTAAAGTAAGGTCATCACCGTGATTAACGGTAGCGGTAGCCGGAGTAACATCACCTTGACCGGTCGTTATAATAGTATTAACTGTGTAGGTATTAATAGCAAAGTTCACCAATAAATTCGTATCAGTTTGAACATTGTCAATGGTAAATGTAGCGTTCACATCGCTATTGTTTCCATAAGTAGTTGTAATACCGTTTATTGTCAAAGATTCGATATGATAACCTTCGTTGGCAGCAATGGTGTATGTATAACTATCGCCGCAATTAGCAGTAGCTTCGGAAACGGTACCTAATGTATTATCGTAAGTAGCCGACATTTGATAAGTATTGATAGCATAAGTAGCTTCAACGGTCACATCGGCAACAACATTATTTAAGGTATAAGTATTACCAACCATATCAGCCATAACAGAAATTCCGTTTACGGTTAAGTCAGCCAAATGGTAGCAAGCATTAGAAGCAACGGTATATTCAACATTGTCGCCATAGTTTACAATAGAATCTCCTTCTGGTGTAATGGTTCCGTTGGCATCAGCAGTAGCGGTAACCGTATAACCGTTGATTACAAAAGTAGCTTCTAAATTATGGTTCGCCGTGATATTAGTGAACGTCGTGTCGAAAGTTACTTCATTATTTAAGAAGGTCGTCGTAACACCATCAATAACAACGTTAGCAATATGATAGCCGGCATCAGCTTCCACATTATAAGTGAAGTCTGAACCGCAATCTACTGTTTCTGAAGGAGTAACCGTACCGTTAGCAGATGCAGCTGAAGTCATGTTATAAGTAAGAATGGTAAATTCGGCATTGAGAGTATGATGGTCAACAACATTAGTGAAATCATAAGTCATGGTCGTAGGATCAGTAATTGCAACTTCAACACCATCCACTGTAAGTGAGGTAATTGCGTAGCACGGGTCAGCGGTAATTGTATAGTGTGCATCGCCGCCATAAGTGATTACAGTATCGTCAGGAGTAATCGTCCCGTTGAGACCTGCAGTTACATCAATGGTATATTCACGCAAAGCGAATGTAGCTACAACTGCAGTATCGGAAGTAACGCTGACAACGTCGTAGTTATAAGATGTCGTATTATCTGTAAAAGTAAGAACACTGTCACCGCAAGTAATCGTTTCAATTGCATAACCGTTTGCAGCGTCTGCATTAACAGCCAAGGTCGCGGTAGTTCCGTAATCAACGATGGTGTCAGTCGGAGTAATAGTTCCGTTACCACCTATTACAGAGGCAGTAACATGTTTTTTGTTTAAAGTAAAGGTAACATAAATATTGGTATCGTGAGCAACTAAAAATACGATACGCAATTCAGATGTAACACTTTCATCACTGAAAGTAGAAACGCCCGATCCTAAGCGAATGTATGAAATATGAGAACCTTCATCAGCAGTGATGGTATAAGTGTAGCTTTGACCACAAAGTCCCAAACCGGTAGAAACTGTACCAAAACCGTTGCCGTCAACGATGGCGCCCATTACATATTCAATCGTATCAAAGGTAAAGATCACCGCTGCGTCTTCTTGAATGTTAGACAAGGTGAACATATTATCGGCAACTTCACCGATCATACTAACACCATTCACGGTAACATCAACAATATTATTACATGGTTGAGAAGAAATAATGTAAGTGATACTTTCATCGAAACTTACAACTGAATCGCCAAGAACGGAAACCGTTCCCATTCCTTCAGTTGTGGTATTAACTGTATAATGATTGATAGCAAAATAAGCATCAACATGATGGTCAGCGGTAACATTGTTTAATGTATGCGTGTAGGTATCAGTGTTTTCATCTGCAAATTGTTGCAACAAAGCACCATCAACATAAATAGAATCAATGTGATAACCATGATCGGCAGTTACTACATAATCATAATTAGCTCCACAATCAACAACATCGGCGGATACTGTTCCGTTTCCGTTGGCGGTGGAGGTCATATTATATTGATAATTTGCAAAAGTAGCAGCAATTGTATGATTAACGTATACACTGTCGAAAGTGTAACTCATCGTGGTCGGGTCAGTAATAATGATAGCGACACCATCAACCAAGATTTCGTTGATATAATAGCAAGTGTTTGCAGTAATATTGAAAGTAACACTTGAACCGTGAGCAACGGTTTGTGCGCCTTCAGGAGTAATGGTTCCGTTGTCATCGGCAGTAGCGTCAACTACAAATGAACAAGCATTTGTGTCATTAACCGTCAAAGCAAGGTCAATGATACTGTCACAACCGGTAGGCAATGTGAAATGAATCTGATAATTACCGGTGGTTGTTCCTTCATCGAAAGTCGTATTATACGGAGCAACGCCATAAGTGTAAGGCAATTCATTCACACAAATGGTCACTGCGTCAGCGTGATTATAAGACGGATTAACCGTCAGTTCTACGGTAACCAAGCTATCGCAACCGTTCACGGTAGTGAATTGAATCGGGTAAGTACCGCTAATCGTACCAACTGCAAATTCGTGATGATTAGTTTCATCGCCAAAAGTATAAGGTAATTCGCTTTCGCAAATAACTTCGGTAACGTTAACATTATAAGTAGGATTCGCAATTAAAGTAACGTGAACCAAACTGTCGCAACCGTTTACAGTAGTGAAAAGGATATCTTGCGTACCGGCAGCGGTAAATTCCGTTACACCATCAGTGTATGTATATGGCAACTCACTGTCACAAATAATAACCGTTTCATACATATCATAAGTCGGGTTAATCGTCAGATTTAAGGTAACAATACTATCACAACCGTTTACGGTAGAGAAATCAATTGGGTAAATACCGCTAACGGCATCCTCTAAAAATACATTTTGATTAATTGCATCGCCATAAGTATAGGGCAATTCACTTGCACAAATGGTAAGTTCATCGGCTGTAGAATAAATAGGATTAACTGTCAATTCCAAGGTAATCAAACTATCGCAACCGTTCACGGTAGTAAAATGAATCGGGTAAGTACCACTCGTCGTACCAGCTACAAATTCAGTATGATTACGTGCATCGCCATAAGTGTAAGGTAATTCGCTTGCACAAATAACTTCGGTAGCATTTACGCTATAAGTAGGATTCACAATTAAAGTAACGTGAACCAAACTATCGCAACCTTTTACGCTAGAGAAAAGTATATCTTGCGTACCGGCAGCGCCAAATACGGTTGCACCATCAGTATATGTATAAGGCAATTCGCTTTCACAAATAGTCACCGTTTCATTCATATCATAAGTCGGATTAACGGTCAGGTTTACAGTAACAGTACTATCGCAACCTGTCATCAACAAGTAGTTCAAAATATAAGATCCTGTAACGGAACCGGTCAAACGACCATTATGATAATAAGGAACTTCATTATCGCAAACGGCTACATCAACGGTATGGTTGTAGGTAGGATTAACGGTAATGGTAGTAGAAGCACTGTTTACACAACCGTTTTCATCGGTTCCAACAACGGTATATTCTGTTTCAACAACCGGTGATACTGAAATATGAGAAGTAACTTCACCGGTATTCCAACTGTAACGTAAAGAAGCAGTAGGAACAACATAGATGTAATCAATATAAGCAGCTGAATGTCCACTAACGGTAGCTAATGTCAGTGTTGAATTAGTCGTGGCAGCGTTGAAACTTGTAGCTATTTCGGTAAAACCACCGTTTGCCCAAGTAGCAAACTGAGGAGCAGTGATGGTTTGTGTTTGTGTTCCAACGGTAGCAAGAATAGTACCATCGTTATCTTCCCAACCTTTAACTCCCATGATAAGGGTAAACGGTTGTGACAAATCCATTGCAACGGAGGTCATTGAGCCGGTACGTGTGGAGGAGCCTAATCTGATAGCACCACCCGCCGGATAAACATAGTTGACCGTCGGGAAATTAGTCAAAGTGCCGTTGGGAATTCTGGCCAATGCACCGTATTCGGAATTGTTGGCACCGCCCATCGTCGTGAAGTCTTCTTCCATCGAAGCATTATACATGTCAATGCCTGTAGCTGTTAGAATAATAGATTCGCCGTTGCAAACATTTCCGACAGAAACAATTTGAACATTCGGCAATTCATGAACCGTCAAAGTGAGGGTAACAATACTATCACATTGATGAATGGTTTTCAAAGTGTCAATATAGATTCCCGCAACTGTCAGATTTCTTTCAAATTCTGTTCCGGCATGAATAGTATAAGTATCACCATCGCAAATTTCACCAGCAACCGATACTTCATAAGTCGGATTCACCGTTAAGGTTAGGGTAACGGTACTATCACATCCGCTAACCGAATAAAGCGAGAAGGTAACAGTTCCTGAAATGGTACCAACACCGAAAGTTTCTATGTCGTTGTAGTTGTATGGAAGTTCGGAATCGCAAATCGTAACTGCATCCGTATGATCATAAATCGGATTCACTTCCAAATAAAGGTTAATCAAACTATCGCAACCGGCAACAGAAGTTAAGTGTATCGGATAAGTGCCGGTAACGGTTCCTTCGGGGAAAATGTAGTTTTCGTGAGGATAAGATGAATTATTAGGATATTCATAAGGTAACTCGGTAACACATATTCTGGTGGTATCTACCCCAACATAATTAGGATTCACGTTGAGTGTAAGGGTTACAACACTATCGCAAGAATTTGTCGTGCTAAAATGAACATCATAGGTACCGGCGGCAGTAAATGTGCTATCGCCATAAGAATAAGGAAGGTCAACATCACAAACCGTAACTTCGTCGGTATGATGATAAATAGAATTCACGTTCAAAGTCAGTGTTACCAAACTATCGCAACTGGTTGGTAAAGTAAAGTGAACATCATAAACACCTGCAGCGGTAAATATGCTGCCGCCATAATGATAAGGCAACATATCTTCACAAATCGTAACCTCGTCAGTATGTTGATAAGTAGGATTAACGATCAAATGAAGGCTAACCAAACTATCACAATTTGTAGCTGAAGTGAAATGTATTTCATAATCTCCGGCAGCATCAAATGAACTGCCATCATTATATGTAAATAAAGGTAATATATTATTACATATAGTAACTGTATCAAAAGTATGATAATTATGATTAACGGTTAAAGCAAGCGTAACAATGCTGTCGCAACCGTTTTCGGTAGCAAAAAGTACATCATAATTACCGGTCACTGTGGTGTCTAGACCAAAAGTGTGTTGGTTTTTATAAATATAGGGCAATTCGCAAATAGAAACGGCATCATAAGTATGATAAGTCGGATTCACCGTAATATTTACGTTCACCAAACTATCACAACCCGTAGGCAAAGTGAAATGTACTTCGTAATCACCGGAAGCATTAAATGCACTGTCACCAATTATTACAGGTAAATGATTATCGCAAACTACGATAGGTTCGTGGGTAAATTCATAGGACGGATTAATGGTTAGGTTCAAGTCAATAATGCTATCGCAACCGTCAACGGATTCAAAAGTAAAGCGATAATCACCGCTGATTGATGCTTCGTCAAAAGTTCTTCCATGATAAACTTGTGGAAGATCACCGGAACAAACGACAACAGTATCGTTAAAATTATAAACCGGATTAACGATTAAATTGACGTTAACGATGCTGTCGCAACCATCAACCGTATTGAATGGCATTGTATAAATACCGGCGGTTTCAAAATTGATTAGATTATGATAATTATAAGGTAATTCACTTGCACAAATAATAATATCTTCTTCAAGTGCATAAGTCGGGTGTTCAATAATCGTCAAAGTGATGACACTGTCACAGCCCAATACAGAGGTTAAATTTATCGTTTTATCACCGGCATCTATAAATGTATTTCCTTCATAATTAATTGGATAACTATTATCACAAACATGAATTGTGTCAGTACCTGCATAAGTCGGATTAACGGTTAATCTTAATTCAACCACACTGTCGCAACCGTTGGCAGCCATCAGTGTATGATGATAAACACCGGCGGTTGTCTGTGGCATACCATAAAAATCATAAGTACCATCTTGACAAATAGCCTCATCTAAGATAACGGTATCGGGAACCGGTTTTACATTCAGCGTTAAAACAACCAAACTGTCACATCCGTGTACCGAAGTAAAATATATATCATATACATCTGAAATGGTACCAACCTCAAATGTGGTATCAACATAAGTATATGGTAATTCATTGGAGCAGATCGTTTGTTCATCAACGTGTGAATAAACCGGATTGACTGTCAGGGTGAGGTTCACGATACTGTCGCAACCATTGGCGGCAACTAAAGTATCATGGTAATCACCGGCAGTAGTCAGTATATCACCGTTAAAATCATATCCGCTGCCTTCGCAAATGGAAACGTCAATGTTTTCAACAGGAACGGGTTTTACGATTAAGGTCAGGTTGGTAACAGAATCGCAACCGTTAGCAGCTCCACCGGTTAAGGTTTGCGTATAATTGCCGCCAACCGTAAGGTCAACTCCGTCAAAAGTAAAAGATTCACCTTCACAAATATACTCGGTCACATTGAGAAGTGCATAAGGTAAAACTTCGAGTGTCAGTATCACAATACTATCGCAATGCAAGGTGGAAATTGTATCGCGATAAGTACCGGCGGTCGTCAACTCTTCGCCACCAAATAAGTAACTTTCTCCTTCACAAATGGTTTGAATGGGAAGCGTGTATACAGGAATGGGAATAACCTCCACATGAAGATAAAGGGTACTATCGCAATCGGTAGAACTGGTCAAGAGTGCCTCATAATCACCGGTAACCGTAATATTTTGCCCGTGGAATGGAAAAACATCACCTTCGCAGATAGAAACATCTGATAAAGTGGTTGAATAAACCGGACAAATAGTTGTAAAGTCAACCGTATCAGACCAAGAACTCAAATTATCGGGAGCGCAAGCAGCATTGACCGCCACTTGGTAAGGTGCATGAATATTTAAACCAGACAGATTGTAAGTAACGGTATCGTTATCAACGAAAGCACCGGTCAAATCGCTCACGTTACCGTTCAAGTTCATTTGCCAATTGGTTTCTGTTCCCCCTTTTATCCAACGCAACGAAGCGTCGGTGCTGCCAACGTTGCTCACTTGCAAACCGGTCGGCGTATAGCAGATTTGTTTGTAAGTGATTTTGATTGAATCAACACGCAACTGCATATTCACTGTATTGCCATTCTGAAAAGTGAGACTTTCAGTTGCATAAATATCACTAATTGTATATTGTGTTCCCAACAAAGTAGCAGTTTCATTGCCTCCTCCATCAACACTGTAGTTACACGTAGGAGTGTAAGATGACTTAGCAAAGATTGTTAGTCCCGTAATAACATAGCCGTCTGCAATCTCTAACGTACAAGAACCGCCATTGCCATTCGGGGCATAATACACCCTTAACTGTGAACTATATACAGCGGGTGCCGTTTGCGAACTGTTTTTCGCGGTTGTAAATGATATTTGCTCATTTATGCTGCCGGACGTTTCGGTAAACACGTGGGTAATTTCTCCAGCTTTAACATTGCCCAATGCCATTACAATCATAAGTGTAACAGCAAGAAAACTTCGCAAACCGGTTAATAATTCGAAGCTTTGAGGCTTAAAAGTGTGAAACTTTTTCATAAATAATAATTTAAGTTATGTTATTAATTTTATCTCTATTTTCTATTTATTTGATTTTCAATTATTTATCATAAAATATATTCAATAATCTTAGAAATTTTTATCACAATCTAAAATCTGACAAAAATAGGAATTTTTTTCTTATTTCCACACATTTTTTTTATTTTTTATCTTTTTTTTTAAACAGTGGAATGTGAATGAAATAAAAAATAGAAAATCACCGGTTATCGGCGGCAAACCATTCGGCAAAAGAGCTATCGGTCTCGCGCAGACGAATAGAAAAAAGTTGGATATGGGGGGGCAGGTTTGATTGGATTCTTTCTGCAAAGTCGGAAAGAAGGTTTTCGGTTGTGGGTTGATAGGTTACCAATAGAATTTTATTATAATTTAGTCGGAGTTGGTGAACCAATTCGGGACTGCTATTTTCGCAGAGAAGAAGGGCGTGGTCAACCACATCAATAATCACGCGATTAATCATGCGTTTCAAATCTCGAAAATCCATAATCATTCCGTTTTTAGGAGATTCTTGGTCTGTTTCGGGCGTTCCTTGCACGGTTACGTCCATTCGGTAGGAGTGTCCGTGAATATTTTTGCAAAGTCCGTCATAATGCATGAGGGCATGTGCCATCTCAAAAGAAAATTGCTTCGTAATTCTAATAACTGCCATATTAATAAACCATTAATTTATGAATTTCCGTTCTTTCTCCTACCCTTACGATAAGTATGTAAAATCCTTTCGTTAAGGAATTTATGTCAATAGATAAAACATTATTTTCAATTGCATCCATTTGTCGAATGAGTTTCCCGGTGGGGTCATAAATTCCGATTTCCTTCAAGACATTGTTGCCGGCATCAATCATTACCTTATTTCGAGCAGGATTGGGAAAAATCCGGCATACTATTTCTGATAACGCATGGTTTGAAATGGAAGTCGTATCAAAATCTACACACGTTGGGTACCACGGAGTTGAAGAACCTGAACCGAAAATCTGATCTACCAATTCCGGGCAATCGATGAAAGGATTTCGGTTGTGCTGAATGGATGTGTAAATCTCATTATTTCTGTCAATTTCTTTTTGGCTGACGGGATCTTCTTCGTGCCACTCCATCAACATTGCCAATGCCCAGCTTTTCAGTTCCGACCCCTGAAACATGGAATTGGTTTCCTGTCCCAAATTTTCATCGGAATAACGAACGCTCATATAGAAATAACTTCTTGCCAAGTCGCCTTTGTACTCGTCAATGGGCTCAAACGCGGTGCCGGAGTAGCCCGGGTAGGTATTATTGCCCACCTTGGAACCGTTGGTACTTGTCCAAGTGGGAGAACTTACCTCACCTAACGGATTATTTCCGCGGCGGTTATTGACGTAACCATCTGTCGGATAAAGGTGAAACAAATCGGAATACATCGGATACGCGTCTCCGAACCAACTTTTCGGAACACTGTGTTCGCGGTTGTAACAATCTCCTTCGCCGGAATAATTTCCGCATTGGTCAGTGACAAAAGTAAATTCGTAGTAGGGTGTTCCGTCGGGAATGTCGGAATAGATGTCCCACACTTTGCCCGATGGCTTGTCATCGGTCGTACGGAAAGAGGTCCACAGCTGGTCATAAGAGACAGAAGTATGGTCGTCAATAATGTCGTGCAGAGCAATCAACAATTGATTGCCGCTTTTGCCGACTGCAGTAGCGTAATAATTGGTAGGCGGCTGTGCGATGACACTCGCAAACATAGCCAAAAGTGCTACCCAAAGAAGAGATGTTTTTTTCATGATCAATTTTCAATAATTTCTTTTCTGCAAAGTTCAAGTTGTTGCACTATCTTGATTGTTTCCTCGGCTTCTTTCACATCATGAACGCGCAAAATATTGGCTCCGTTTAGCAAAGCAATCGTGTTCAAAATCGAAGTGCCATTCAATGCTTCTTCTGGAGTAATATCTAACAATTTGTAAATCATTGATTTACGAGAAACACCGATTAAAATGGGAACTCCAAAAATTTGAAAAGCCGAAAGATTATTGAGGAGAAAATAGTTTTGTTGCAAAGTTTTTCCGAAACCGAAACCCGGGTCAATGATAATATCGTTACAACCGTTTTGTCGGAAAAGTTCAATTTGTTTCCCGAAGAATTGCAACATTTGTGGAATAGTAGGCGGCGCGAGTAGTTGTTGTTGCATTGTTTTCGGATGGGCAGTGGTGTGCATCAAGCAATAGGGAACTTGCAATTTTCCTATTACTTCGGGCATCTTAGGATCAAAAGTACCGCCGGAAATATCATTAATGATGGCGGCACCGTGTTCCACTGCCAAGCGTGCCACTTCCGACCTCCACGTATCAACAGAAACGAGAACAGACGGAAAATGGTGCAAAATAAGTTTCAACAATTTTTCAACTTTGAAAAGTTCGGTTTCGGAATCGACATCATTGGCACCGGGGCGAGTAGAAACCGCTCCAATATCAAGAATGGTTACACCGGCGGAAATCATTTTTTCGGTTTGGCTCAACAATTGCGTTTGCGATGAATAACGCCCGCCATCGTAAAATGAATCCTCCGTATAATTTAGAATCCCCATTGTGATTGGGGATTCTAATGAGAGTAATTTATTTTTTACATTAATCAGCATTAATATGTAAAAAAGTTATTTGACTACTTTGATATTGTTCCCACAATCATCAACAATCATCTTGTACCATTTTTGAGAATATTCAGGATGGTCGGGACTTTCGCATTGTGGTTTTTCGACATCAGTTTTAACGAACCTGCCCTCTTTCTCTTTCTTCACATTTCCGTCATTATATTTAACCAACAAATATTCGAACAAGCGATTCCATTCGGTGCAGACTTTACGGGTGCAGCTTGCGGAATAGTCGGTAAGGCGTTGTTGCGCTTGAGAGGGATCTATTTTATATAGTTCAATGATTTCACTTTGCATATTTTGAACATCGTTCACGAAAGCGGTTTCAATTTCTTGTTGGCGTTCATTAACGTGTTTAATCATATCGGAATAACGGGTATAGACAAGTTGGCTGACTTTGGTAAAAGTCCAATAAGCGGAGGTAGACGAATAATCTGTCATTGAGCCATTTCCTTCTCGCAGTTCCGCGGGTGGTCTAAGAATACCGCAGAACATCGGCATATAACAACTGCTGCCGGCATCATCAACGCCAAACCAGAGAATACCGCCGAAGCCGTTAGGCAGATTAGGTCTGGCTTGTGCGACGAAGGAGAATCCGGTTTGTTGGGTAGCGGTGGCGCGTTCGTGGATATAATCATTTCCGTCATACGACCATGTCATCGGACGCCAGCGATAAGGGCAGGCGAAAGGACCGGCACCCAAGTCTTTGGTCATATCCATGGAGGTGCCTTCGAAATGGTCGCGCATTAATTGCATAACATCTTGCACGGTCACTTTTTTGTCGGGTTTTATCCAAAGCGGGAAACGGTTTTTTAAATTTTCACCACGTGCATAATCCTCATATTGAGCCATTTGTGATGGAGAGCAGCGATAGAAAGCCATCCATACGCGTGATTCACAGAAGCGGGCACCACTAAAATCCAAAGGAGCGAAAGCGTCGCAGAAACTGAAGTTTGCATCCGCACCATCTTGTGGATAATATCCTTTTAATTTGGCAAAAGCAATGACATCGTCGCAATAAACCGTTTCTACTCCGGGCAAAAATATTTTATCAATTTCTTTTGATGTAATGGATGTTTTACCGTCTCTCAAGGGGAAATTAGTGATTCTCGCTTGATTAGCGTGACCGGAGATATATCCGTCGGGAATGCGGCGGGCAACCCAAACGGCGCCATTAGACCAACCTTTAACGATTTTTCCCTTGGCATCTTTCATTTCTGGACCTTTGCCGATAATTTCAAAAATCCAAGCTTCGTTGGGGTCGATAATGGAAAACGATTCTCCGCTGCTGCAATAGCCATAAGCCTCAAGCAGTTCGCTCATCACTTTGATGGCTTCGCGTGCATTTTTGGCACGTTCCAAGGTAATATAAATCAATGAACCATAATCTATTAAGCCGGGAGTTCCTTCCAATTCGGCTCTGCCGCCATAAGTCGTTTCTCCGATTGCCAATTGGTATTCGTTCATATTTCCCACAACAGAATAAGTGTGTGGTATTTGAGGAATTTGACCTAATTTCTTACCGGTATCCCATTCCACAACATCGCGGAAGGAGCCGGCGGGGTGGTCGGCAGCAGGTGTATAATACAATTCGCCATACAAAGTATGGGAGTCGGCAGAGTATGTAACCATACAAGAACCATCGGCACTTGCGCCCTTGGTAATGATAAAATTGGTACAAGCCGACAATTGTCCGAGAGTCATAGCCAATAATGCCATGACAGAGATAAAGATTTTTCTCATAATTAATTATTTTGTAATAGGAGCACGATTAATATTAGGAATAACTAATAGTGGCATAGTTGCATAATTCATTAATTGACGAGTATTGCTACCGAGCCAGAAAGCGGAAATATCATCTTCTTCCTCTCTCATGATGACCATTAAATTAACGTCTTCATTGCGTGCCCATTCAACAGTAGCTTTCGATGAAATTCCACGAACATCAATGGTAGAAGCGGAGTATCTAATGCCGGCTGCTTCGCACATTGTAACGGCGTGGTTTAATTGCACGGTGATAATATGTTTTGTTTCAGCACTGCACGGAGAGCATACACCCAACAGTATCAACTTGGCTGCAAAGTACTTACAGCAATTGATGGCAGTTGTGATTTTTTGTAGTGTTTCAAAACTTGTATCTATCGGGGCTAATATTTTCGTTAAATCTCTATTAATTTGAACATTATTACCAATAATAAGTACGGGGACTTTGGACAAGCCGACAATTTTCATGGTGTTGCTACCCACGAACATTTCTTCAAATCCGGAAACACCGTGTGAACCGACAACGAGCATGGAATCAGGAAGGTTCCCCGCATATTGAGTTAATTCCAAAAAGGCTTTCCCTTCGAGGATGACACTGTGAATTTCGCTCTTCGGGGCTTCGATTTTGCTCAAATTTACCAATTCGTCCAATTTCTCCTGCGCAACTTTAATCATGGCTTTATCATTGGTAATGCCCAATTTGCTAGACGCACCGGGAGTCTTAACCCAAACAATGTGTATTTTAGCTTTAGTCTTTAAAGAAACCGCAACAGCATGACGAAGCGCATTGATCGAATTTTGAGAAAAGTCAATTCCTACTACAATATTTTTCATAATTATTAAATTAAATTTATACTATTTTTATCTATTTTACTAAGTTCATTAAATACTCACCATAGCCGCTTTTCAAAAGTGGTTGTGCAATTTTGACTAATTGTTCACTGTCAATAAATTTCATTTTATAGGCTACTTCTTCAATGCAGCCTACTTTTAAACCTTGACGTTCTTCCACAACTTGCACGAATTGGGTGGCGTCAATCAGGGATTTGAAAGTCCCGGTGTCTAACCAAGCGGTTCCGCGGTCTATTTTACACACCTTCAACTTCTTATGTTCCAAATAGTAGCGGTTTACGTCTGTAATTTCATATTCGCCGCGCTGACTTGGTTTTACGTTGGCAGCAACTTCTACAACGGAATTGTCGTAAAAATAAAGTCCCGGTACAGCATAGTTGGATTTTGGATTTTTCGGTTTTTCTTCGATAGAGACGGCGTTCATCTCTTCGTCGAACTCCACAACGCCGTATCTTTCAGGGTCGGAAACGTGATATGCAAAGACAACGCCACCAATCGGGTTATTGTTGGTTTGCAAATTATCTTCGAACCCACCACCATAGAAAATATTGTCACCAAGTACCAATGCCACTTTGTCGTTTCCGATAAAATCTGCCCCTAACACGAAAGCCTGTGCCAAACCGTTGGGTATATTTTGAACTACATATTCAAAACGGCAGCCCAAACGAGTGCCATCGCCGAGTAATCTCTCGAACTGCGGCAAATCGGTAGGCGTAGAAATAATGAGTATTTCATTAATTCCCGCGGACATAAGGGTGGAGAGCGGGTAATAAATCATGGGTTTGTTGTAAATGGGCATCAATTGTTTGCTCATTGCCAAGGTCAAGGGGTGCAACCGTGTTCCGGATCCGCCGGCCAGAATAATACCTTTCATACTATATATTATATATTGTCTAAAATAGTTTCTATCAAATTATCTGCACTCTCGGCAATGTCGGAAATCGTGGCGGGCAGCATGTAGCAAGGAGTAGTAAAAATCATATTCTGTTTATCGGCGATAACCTCTGTTTGCTGCGTATTGACGTGAGCCGCGCCCATTTTCTCCACATCTTTAATCGTGCCGACATGCATGCCAACAGTAACAGTGATGTTGCCGAGTACTTTTGCCAACAACACGGGTGCAATGCACAAGGCACCAATCGGTTTGTGAAGGTTGTGGGTTTCCACAATTGCTTTTCTAACGGAATCAAGAACTTTTGCATTCACGCCATCGATGGCGTAGGTGAATAGGTTTTTTGCTGTACCGTTACCACCCGGCAGCACCAACGCATCAAAATCGGCGGGATTATATTCTTCAATATCGTGAATGTCGCCGCGGGCAATGCGGGCGGCTTCCACCAGCATATTGCGGGTTTCGTCCATCGGCTCACGAGTCAGGTGATTGATGACTTGATATTGCGGAACATTCGGAGCAAAAATCGTGTACAAACAATCTTTCTTATCAATAGCCAACAACGTCAACACGGCTTCATGAATTTCCGAACCGTCCAACTGTCCACAACCGTTTAAGATAACTGCAAATTTTTTCATATATAAGGTTTTTATTTTTCAGGCAAAAATCCTGCATGGAAGCCAAGGGGAAGCAAATCAGCAACGGAGGCAAGTTCCCAAATGTCACCGCTTTGTGCGCCCAAAATCACTTTGATGGGAGAATTAAAACGGTTTTCATATTCCGATAATACTTGGCGGCAAGAACCGCAGGGAACAACAGGGGACGTGAGTGCCTCAGTCGGATTAATGGCACTGATGGCAATTTTTTTAAACGGCACCCCCGGGAAACGGGAAGACGCATAAAAAGCCGTCGTGCGTTCGGCGCATAAACCAGCCGGATAAACAGCATTTTCCTGATTGTTTCCGGTAACAATTTCGCCATTGGCAAGCAATATCGCTGCCCCTACCTGAAATTTTGAATACTTCGCATAAGCTCGTGTCGCTGCTTCCCGCGCACTTTCCAACAATTGTCTGTCTTCTTTCAACAGCTCACTCTCTTTCTCGTAAATTGTAAATGTAGTCGTAATACTCTTTGTCTTCATCTAATTTAATTTTTAACTACTTTTAAAGTGGTAGTTTCTTTTTTATTTTCAATTATCCTAACAAAATAAACACCCCGCGCCTGCCCACGCATATCCAATTCCATCGCAGCGCCTTCGCTTTTTTTCGAAATAATATTTCTTCCATAAACATCAAAAACAAAAATCTCAAAATCCGGATTTCCATTTTTTGAAACAATAGTAGTGCTTTCAGTCACCGGATTCGGGAATATTTGCCATTGATTGTTACTGTTTTCTGCCACACCGGCTTCGCCCTCAACGGTAAGTGTCAGGTTTAACAGACTGTCACACCCGTTTGCACTGATCAGCGTTGTTTGATAAGTGTAAACCCCGACTGTCGTTCCAAAGATTAAGTCGTTGCCAAAAATATAGGAATCACCAAGGCTAATAGAATCAACAATATTCGTGGTATATGCGGGATAAATGGTGATATGAAGTTGGAGAATACTATCTGCCGAATAGGGTCCGGCATCGGGATAAACCAATGTGTAATCACCACTATTTGAATAAGTTACACCCTCATATTCAATTGCTGTACAACCTGTCAGCGTTAATTCGCCATAAACCGTATCGGGAACATCTAACACATATACCGTCACTTCACCTCTGTCGCTTTGGCACAAAACATCATTATCTTGTGTAATTTCCTGCAACCAATAGGTAGTGCTTTCATCTAACGCGGGCGTAACAAAATTATTACCGATATAGATGGGGTTCGAACTGATTGGGGAATCGTACCAATAGATGTCGTAATTGGAAGTGGCTGATAACGTACCGCTTTCGCCGGGGAGAACATAGATATCTTCCACTTCAGGCATAGAAACCAGCGGCACCATTTGAACATCTCTTATCACCACATTTTGGTCGGTGGCGGTAACGTTAAAAGTTTGTGGTTGATAGCAATCTGCGGTTACAGTCACGCTATAGGTTCCGGCTTTAACGGGGCGGTGATAGTTGCCAAGGGGCAAATGAGAATAGACTTCCGAATTGTCTTGATCGTGATTTTGAATAAAAATTTTGGCTTCGAGAGGTTCGTGGGTCACGGCATCGGTCACAATGCCGCGAAAACCGTACAAGCACTCTTCAATATAGCGTAACAAAGAAATTTTACTTGCGTTCCAATAATTTGGTAATTCACTACTATTCACTACTTTATCAGTTCCAACTTCATAAGTTATTTCTCTGCAATAGCGATAATAGGTCATAAAATCCTGACGCGATCCGGTAATCACGTACCAATCGCCGCCCTCGGTTACGCCGCCTTCGTCAGTCATATAAGAAGCGTCGATCACGTAGCAGCTATCCACATAATTTTGGCAGATGTATTCAAACCAGCTGGCATCGGCGTGACTTCTTTGTCGGGAAGTCCAAGAATCCCACGGGTAGTTTGCCAATTCTGCACCGCCGTGAAAATTGGCGGACATAACGAAATGATGTTGAGCGGAAAAGTCCATCATCGCTTGGATTTCGGGTTGAATATTGGCTGTATTTTCAACGCCGGGGCCCGGGTAATTGCGGTTCAAGTCGATATTATTATTGTTGGCGCGGGTTGATGTGGGAGAATCATTGATGGTATTATCGTTGGTTTTATAGGTGCCGTCGGGATTTTCGTTCGGACAAATCCACAAATCCACGTTATTGATGATATTTTGTACAATAGGGTCTGTTTCGCTATTATTTAATATGTAATCAATGAGATGGAGCATAAAATAGAAGCCCACGACTTCGTCGCCGTGCATGGTGGAGCTGTACAAGAAGGAGGGTTTATTGGAAGGTTGGTGGAGGGTGTTGCTGATATGAGCAACTAAGATGGAGTGATCACCGGCGGGAGTGACAGCCAAGATGGTATCAATGTCGCAGAGGTTTGGAAATTGGGTTTGAAAATTCTGCATCATTTGTGTATAAGTGGAATAGGTCGGGTAGCGGTTCCAGCCTGACATTTGAGACACGGTAGTAGCCATGGACACGGTAGCGCGGTTGGGTTCAATCATCTCGAAAGGCAGATTGCGTTCCACAAAAGCGGCATAATCCTGATTGGCAAGCCATACGCGAACATCATACTGTCCGGTTCGCTCATTCCATTTTACATCATCGACTGAAAACTGACGAGACAAATCGTTGATTTCGTTTTTAGAAGCAACGCTCATTTTGACATATACTTCAGATGCCTGATAATTGAGCAACCGTTCTGCCTGCGATTGAGCCAAAACAGCAGTGATGGTTGTCAGTATAAGCGAAATAAAAAATAATACTTTTTTTATAATCATATTGTTAGAACTCTAAATGTTCAATAATTGTTCCATATACTCGTATAATTCATGAGATACGGGTACTTGAGGAAGTCTCAAACGGTTAGTAATTTTCCCTTGCATCGACATAAAAGCCTTAACGCCGGAGGGGTTTCCTTCTTTGAAGCAGGCTTGGGTAATATCCAGAAGGGCGGCGTGTTCGGAACGGGCAACTGCGTAGTTCTCGTCGAGAGCGGCGTGCACCATCCTGCTAACTTCTTTTGGGAAAGCGTTTGCCACAACCGAGATAACGCCGATGGCACCGACAGCTATCAGGGGAACGGTAATGGCATCATCGCCGGAAATCACCACAAAGTTATCGGGTTTATGCGCTATCACCCTCATAATTTGATTCATATTACCGGATGCCTCCTTGATGGCAATAATATTGGAGCAATCGGCGGCAATGCGAATGGTGGTATCAGCTTCGATATTGCAGCCGGTACGCGCGGGCACATTATATAAAATGATGGGCAACGGAGAATTTTGAGACAAAGTGTAATAATGGTGATACAAACCTTCTTGCGAAGGACGACTGTAAAATGGGGCCACCGACAAAATGGCATCAACGCCGGTAAAGTCCTTTTCTTGTAATTGTTGAACCACTTGCTGTGTATTGGGACCTCCCACACCGCGAATGACCGGAACACGCCGCTGCGCAACCCTGACGATGTGTTCAACGACCTCATCTTTTTCTTTTTCCGAAAGTGTAGGAATCTCACTGGTCGTTCCCAAAGCAACCAAATAATCAACGCCATTCTGTATCAAATTCTCTACCAGCTTTTCCAAATTGGAAAAATCAATTTCGCCGGACTCCAAAAAAGGAGTAATTACGGCCACTCCTAAGCCACGCAAACGATTTATCATAATGATTCACCTTTTAATTGCTGTGTATAATATGTAATGTTCTTCAATAATTCCCAATGCTCCATGGGCTTATCTGTTTGTATGAGTAAATCATAGTAATTTGAATACTCTTGATGCGCTCCCACAATAAAATGTGCGCGCGACAACGAAAGTATCAACTCAAAAATATCTGAACTCTCATTCGAAAAATCTATCAAAATATCAAACTCGGTCTTCAAAAAATCATCAACTTGGACCTTTTCGGGTTTCCCATACCAAGTCAAATCCTTATTGCAGAAATAATCCGCTGAAAGCTGCTGTAAACAATAAAAAGGAACGATTTTATCATCAATGTAGCCCAACAGCCATACATAACGATTCGCAGCTTGCAAACTTGCAAAAACTTCATAAATCTCTTTGTACGTGTCCTCTGTCGTAATATTACAGAGCAATCCTACACTTTTCGCTCTCTGCAATGAAACCACATCAACGCTTCTAACTGCTTTTCTTTCAGCTATATATTTCTTTAAAAAATGCTTCTTTATAAAATTCATTCCGGCAATTTATTCTTCATTTTTTTTAAAGTACAAAAATATATCTTTTTTTTAAATAAAGTACTTTATATATAAAAAAGATTGCAGGAAAAAAAAATAAGATAATTTCTTACAAATTGTAGTACAAAAAAAGACACCACATCCTTTGATATTACCTCTTTTTCTTATAAAAATTTTGTTAATACCATAGCCAATTTATCTCATCCAAAGACCATAGAAAATATTTTGGCCCGTCTTCTATCGACACCAATTTTACGTATGTAGTCCCTTCGGACGATTGCACTTTCCATTTGTTCTCAGAATCAATCACATACAGTTTGTTATACTCTTCAATCATTGAATTGAGTTCTTCCTGCGTATTGGGAGTAATAATACTTACCTGACAAATGTTGTCTTCACCAAACAGATGTTGAACGCTGCGCAAACCTATTTGAAGGGAAATATAATAAATATCATCTTCGTCATAACCTGAGTCCAATTCATATTTACTATCGGAAAATTCCTGTTTGATGGCTTCTGGACTAGAACCCAAACGCGCTTGTGCATGGACAAAAGGGACAAGCAATAAACACAAAAATAAAATGCCAATGTATTTTTTCATATTCCTGTTTTTATACTCATATTTACAAATCTCTAGTAAAATATGAATGGATTAATTAATAATTTATCGTGGCAAAAATACATTTTAATTCAAATAAAAATACACCTATAAAAAAAATCTCCATAGGTGTATTTTTTTAATAAAATTCTCTTTTAACTATCTCATAAATTCCATTGTTTTATATCGTCTTCGACGGTGCCAATGGTTCCGATGCCAAAACTATCGACGAGAACTTTAGCAATATTGGGAGAAAGGAATCCGGGGAGTGTGGGTCCCAAGTGGATATTTTTAACTCCCAGATAAAGCAATGCCAATAAAACAATCACCGCTTTTTGTTCGTACCATGCAATGTTGTAAACGATAGGCAATTCATTGATGTCGGATAATCCAAAAGCTTTTTGAAGCGCAGTAGCAATAGCGATTAAAGAGTAGGAATCGTTACATTGTCCGGCGTCCAGCACGCGCGGAATTCCGTTAATGTCGCCTAATTGCAATTTATTATATCGGTATTTTGCGCATCCTGCCGTCAAAATGACGGTATCGGGGGATAATTGTCGGGCAAATTCCGTGTAATATTCACGGCTTTTCATTCGTCCGTCGCAGCCTGCCATGACCACAAATTTGCGAATGGCACCACTCTTAACTGCTTCTATCACTTTGTCTGCCAATTGAATAACCTGATTGTGCGCAAATCCGCCCACAATAGAACCTTCTTCAATGGCTTTCGGTGGCTGACACTGCTTGGCGTGTTCAATAATAGCCGAAAAATCCTTCGGTTGTTCGTCTATTCTGTCCGGAATGTGCGGGAATCCGTGGAAACCGGCTGCACCGGTAGTATAAACGCGGTCGGCATACGTGCAATCGGATTTCGGCGGCACAATACAATTGGTGGTAAACAAAACGGGGCCGTAGAAAGTCTCAAATTCCTTGGTTTGTAAATGCCACGCATTGCCATAATTTCCTCTCAAATTTTTGTATTTTTTAAAATAAGGATAATAATGTGCGGGCAGCATTTCGGAGTGAGTATATACGTCAATGTTCTCTTTTTCTGCTTGTTGCAATAATTCGTCCAAATCTTTTAAGTCATGACCGCTTATTAAAATTCCCGGGCGATTTCCAACGCCCAAATTAACGTTGGTTATTTCGGGGTTTCCAAAAGTTTCCGTATTTGCTTTGTCCAATAATTGCATCGTCTCCACCCCTACTTTACCACAATTTAGCACAGCCTGGAAAAGTTCGTCTGCCGACACGCTGTCATCTGAAGCAATGACCAAATTGCGTTGCATTTCATCGAAAACCATCTGATTTTCGTAGCCCAGATTGTAGGCATGTTCGCAATATGCGGCCATTCCCTTTGTTCCTAACACTAATAATTGGCGCAAAGCGCGAATATCTTCATTTTCGGTAGATAAAATGCCGACCGATTCCGCCAATTTTTCCATTTCCTCTTCACTATCGGCTTTCCAATTCAGTAATGCCTCTTTGGAAAATTGACAAGTACTGCAAAATTGCGGGGCGCGTTTTTTCAATTCTTCTCGTAATTGAAGAGATTCTTCAATCGTGCGGACAAACCGTTCTTTGTCAAAATTGGCATTAGTTATGGTCATGAAAAGCGAGTTCATCACGAACAAATCCGCTTCACGACTACCTTGATTCTTTTCCTTCAGACACTTATTAATTTTTGAAATTCCTTTTAATGAATAGATTAACAGGTCTTGGAGATTTGAAACGTCAGATGGTTTTCCGCATACACCGCGTAACGTACAACCTTTGCCTAAGGCGGTTTCTTGGCATTGGGAACAAAACATTGCATTCATAATTCTTTGATAATTTAATGAATAAATCGGGTTTATTTTTCCTGAGCGGAATGGGTGGAACAATTTGCTGAGCGAGAATAATTGGCGTCATCAGTTATGAAATGAACAACTTTTTTTGGACAATGTTCAATGCAAAAAATGATTATGACGAGACAGACAGAAAATTTTAGAATAAAAAATAAAAAAAAATAGTTCAAAAAACTACCATGTGTTCAGAATATTTTATAACTTTGCCGCGAATTTCTTTAATTGAGCAAATCTATTAAAAAATTCGGGTTCAAATAGATATAAAAAGAGCAAAACACTATTGATTATGAAAAATATAAAAACCTATTTGATTGGAATTTATCTTGTTTTCGGTTGCATCATTCTCTTTTCTGCATGCAAAAAAACTTGTATTTGTTCGGTAACTCGAACCACCATGACTACCTGCGACAGTAACAGCTACGAATTAGGCGGAAAATTAACCGAAGATGATTGCCTGCTTTATAATGATACTATTCAGGACGGAGAGGGTGTTGTACGCGTAATTTCTTGTAAATTAAATTAATTGATAAAATAAAATTTTATAAAATGAAAAAATTATTAGGTATTTGTATGGCAGTTACATTCATTGCAATCGTATCTGTTTCTTGCCAAAAAGAGTGTGTGTGCGAAAAAACATTCACAAATGATGATAACATACTTGACACAATCGCCGCAACTACTACGACTACAAGCTATTCCGGAGGGCATGATTATGACAAAAGAGAGTGTGAATCACTCAGTTATAGTGATACCACATCTACCTCAATTACAACCTTCACCTGTGGCTTAGAAGAGAAAAAATAAAGACTCTTTTGATTTTGAAAAGGCTGTCTTTCCCGAGATAGCCTTTTTTATTCATCACGAAATTTATGCAAAACGCTGAAAATAAAGAAGATATAATTGTATCTAAACCTGTTCTCGAAGTATTTGCCATCGCTTCGGAATATTGTTTGTTTATCGATAAAATGGCGAATTATGAACAAGTTGAGGCTTTCTCATTCCTTCAAAAAATTCTCTCCGCTTTATATTTGAAAGGTTGTCTGTTCCCCACTATTGAGGTCGAAGACGATACCGCAAACGAGCGTTTTGTGACCGAAGAGGAGTACGAAACCTTGCGACTGAAATTGTCGCAATATATGGGGGACAAAGATTACTATTCAACCGTTGATTTATCGCAAGAAAATATTGATTCAACGCCCGTTACACTTTCGGAACTTCTTTCCGACATCTACTTGGATTTGAAGGACTTTCTATTGCTGTATGCAAAAGATCAACAATCGGCAAAAGAAAACGCCATTGCATCATGCCACTATTATTTTATGACCAACTGGGGAATGAAAATTACCCTGATTCTGCCTTATCTACACCATCTCCTCTTCGCCCCAACAACTGATGAAGATGATTAACCATAGCTTTCAATTTATAAAAAGCCTGTTATCGCTCACGAAGTGGAAATCTTTTTTGAATAGATTGAAACTAAAATCGGGGTGGTCTATCATGGATTCCTATATTCTCTTTAAATTTTTAGGATCCGTTTTCTATTCCATTGCACTCCTCATGACGATTATCATCGTTTTTGACATTTCGGAGAACATCAACAAATTCTTAGAAAACAATACGCCCGTCTGGATCATCATCTCAAAATACTATTTTAATTTCATTCCCTATTTCGTCAATTTGTTCTTCCCTTTATTTACCTTTATTTCAGTTATTTGGTTTACGTCAAAATTAGCCGGAGACAATGAATTAATTTCATTTTTTAACGGGGGCATCAGCTTTTACCGAGTGATGTTTCCGTACATTGTGGGGGCTCTGATCTTATGTGTCATTTCGTTGACAATGGCGAATTTCATTATTCCTTACACCAATACCGAAATGTATAAGTTTAAAGAAACTTACGTTTATAAGAAAAAAATTATTTCAAGCTCGAATATTCATTTCAAACAAGATGCCAAAACTTATGTTTACGCCGAAAGATGGAAAAAGAAAACATTGGAAGGTGAGAATTTTACGTATGAAGTTTTTGACACCAACACTATTTCATACAAATTGAGTGCATCGGAGATAAAATACAACCCCGCCAACGGGCATTGGTTATTGTATGACTTTTCCGTTCGCTCTTTTGATACCAATCAAGTAGAAACCTATTACAATGGCGACCAATTAGACACCACTTTCAAGTTTTTACCGGAAGATTTCAATAAGGATATCACCGTTGCGGAGACCATGTCTTATACCCAATTAATCAGATTTATCGATAAAGAGCGAAAAAAAGGTTCCAATTTGGTAAAATTCTATCAAATAGAGCGGCAAAAACGTTTGGCAAACCCGTTTTCTATCATCATCATGACGTTGTTGGGATTAAGTGTGGCAGCGCGCAAAACACGGCGCGGCGTAGGGGTACATATCTTTATCGGACTGTTTTTTGTCTTTACTTTTATCTTTTTTCAACAAGTATCCAATGTCTTTGCCATTTCTGAACAATTATCCCCGGCACTTGCCACTTGGTTGCCCAATATTGCCTACATGGTTATCTGCATTATTTTGCTTCGCTTTACTCCAAAATAAAAAAAAAATGTACTTTTGCCACAAATTTTAAAAGAATGTCAATAGTTGTAAAAAACGTATCAAAACAATTCGACGGGCAATGGGCTTTAAAAGATGTCAGCTTTACCGTCAATAAAGGAGAAGTCGTTGGATTCTTGGGGCCGAACGGTGCAGGGAAATCTACCATGATGAAAATCATTACTTGTTATCAGCCACCTACCCACGGAGATGTATCGGTTTGCGGATTGGATATTTGGAACGATTCATTGGCATTAAAAAAGAAAATTGGTTATTTATCGGAAACCAACCCGCTCTACTATGAAATGTACGTTGTTGAATTTCTGGAATTTATAGCCGGATTGCATGGTGTTCCCCACAAATCGAAGCGCGTTGCAGAGGTAATTAAAATGACCGGACTTACACCCGAAATGAACAAAAAAATCGCCACTCTTTCGCGCGGCTACAAACAACGTGTCGGCTTGGCACAAGCATTGGTTCCCGACCCGGAAGTATTGATTTTGGACGAACCAACTACCGGCTTAGACCCAAACCAATTGGTGGAAATCCGAAACCTTATCAAAATGTGTGGCCAAAGCAAAACCGTGCTGCTTTCTACCCACATTATGCAGGAAGTGGAAGCCATGTGCGACCGCGTCATCATCATTAATCACGGTAAAATCGTTGAAGATGCTACCATTCAGGATTTATACAAATTAGCAGAGAATAAAGGCATTAAGAATCACTCCATCGAAGAATTGTTCCATACATTAACCGCTGATAAAAAGACATTATAAACCGATAATTACTATTTACATTGAAATATTTGAAGTGTTTTTTGGTAATTCTTTTCATGATTCAAACTTGTCACCTGTGGGCACAAGATGAGGAAGACCCATGCCAACAAGTCTATAACAAACAAGTTGAAAAAGAATTCAATAAGGCACGCGAACTCCACAAATCAGGCAAAAAAAGCGAAGCCAATGCTATTTATCGTGAAATCTTGGACGAATATCCCGAACATCTGGAAGCCAACTACTATTTGGCACTCAGCTATTATCTTCCCATAGAATTGAATGAGTTTTATATTGAAAGAAAGGAAGATGTAAAAGAAATTATTGCTGCTGCGGACAGAATGTACGCCGTATGCCCATATTATAAAATCAAAATACATCTTTTTACCGCCCGCGTGGCTTACCTCACTGAAGATTTTGCCACTGCCATCAAACACGCCAATGTCTTAATCGAAAATCCCGATTTGGTGAAAGAGATGAGCGACTTGGAAGAAGCCGAGATGATTGTCAAAAAATCGCATTTCTTTGACCAATTGCTGAATAATCCGGTTCCTTTCGACCCGAAACCAATAGAAGGCATCTCCACCGATAAAGATGAGTACTTGGCTACCATTTCGCCGGACGCAGAATTTTTCTACTTTACCCGCCGCCAATCCGTTCAAAAATCAGGTCCTTTTGGTTCGGAAACCGTTGAAAAAGAGTTCTTTTCATACAGCCAACAAGACCGCACGGGCAATTATGGCACCGGCATACCGCTTCCGTATCCTTTTAATGAATCGGAGGGCGAAGGAAGTCCTACCATCAACTTGGCAAACGACCTCCTCATCTTTGCCAAAATGAATGAAGTAAAATCAAAAAATAAGGATA
>Ga0265294_10001628_pt1 | contig 30296 bp, 30 predicted proteins | sample MunlanPumphouse3_FD_192504 | JGI IMG/M metagenome (GOLD analysis project Ga0265294, IMG submission 192504) | Groundwater microbial communities from a municipal landfill in Southern Ontario, Canada - Pumphouse #3 | ecosystem: Environmental > Aquatic > Deep subsurface > Groundwater | place...
TTCGAAAGCCATCACTGCAACGTTTGACTCTCCTCCATAAACATCAACATTGTTTGGTGTAGGAAGAACTTTAATTCTAAGATCTCCTTCAACACCTGTCTCTGAAGGGGTTGATGTTCCTGGGGTTTCACCTGGGGTGGTCTCACCTGGGACACCTGCGGTTAACATTGCATTTAATTTAACTCTGGTCTGAACTCCCACAATACCGGTACCGGCAGTCAATCCGAGAGGTGTTAAAACCTCTGACGCATACTTGTTCTGAAATGCGATAACTGCGGTTCTGGTAAGAGTTCCGAAATACTCGGTCTCTGCTCCTTTGGATCCAGCTCCTGATGCTGCAACTTGTGTGGTGGCATCAGTATTGAGTAATGCTTGCAAGCACTTGACATCGCTTCCAGAAGCTCCAAGAGAGAGGTTTCTGTTGAACGACACTCCAGCACAAACAGCCGGAACGGTTCCAGGGGTGGTTACCTGACTTCCTCCTTTCAATTGGGCTTGAAGGGTAGCGATAAGTTCTTGAAGCTCTGCAATTTGAGCTTGAAGATCGTCAACTGTAGGCTCGGCAGCCAAACCAACATTGACTGAAAGAGCAAGAGCGAGTGTTAAAACTACTGCGGATAATTTCTTTGTAATTTCGCTCATTGTTTTTTCTAATTGATTAACTTTTTTATCTTCACGCCGTTGACGACCTGCCTTGCTTTACTTGATACAAACTCTCGGCCATGAGTCCCAGCAGAGTAACCTTTCCCTGCTTGGGTTCATGGCTGAAATCACTCAAGCGAGCAAAGAGGCAAACGGCAATCCATTGTTAAAATTATTCTCCTATCTCCAAAACCTTCTTCAATGCGGTTCTGTAATCTTTAAGATCGAAGGCTTCTTTGGCTTCTTCCAAGATCAACTGATCTTCTTCTTTCAAACTTCGATTCTCAAGATCGGAGATAAGAAAAGAAGCAACATCTTTATTGGGTAAGAGATCATCGGATTCAATCAAGAGTCCGAGCGATTGGGCAATCACATCTTCTTTCTCATCGATTTGAACAAGTGAAGGCGCAATCTCTTTGGCAATCTTGACCACTTCTTCTTTGGGCTTCGTCTCGGCTATCTCGGAGAAACTTTGAGTCATCTCCGATTTGGCGTCTTTGAGTTCCAAAAGAGCCAACTGAAGAACTTGAAGCTCGTTTTCTCTTGTATCGTCTTCCACCATCTTAACGTCTTGACGATTAAGATGAGTGAAGAAGAAAGAGAAGAGAAGAGTAAGAGCGACTGCCGAAGCGACTCTTACAAAATTAAAACCAACAAAGAACGGAGCTTCTTCAAAGATATCGTCACGAGTCAAAGCGACCCAATCTTTATTGGGCTCTATGCTTTTAAGCGACTCTATCTTTTTTATGAATTCGGCTTCGTTCATATCTCTTGTTGCTTCTACAAGAGATGACGATGATATGTCGTTTCTATTACACCTCCAACACTTTTTTCAAAGAATTAGTGGCCCTGTGTATCATAACACGAGTGGCGTTCTCCGATCTATTTACAAGAGAGGCGATCTCGGGAACCGTCAGCTCGTCAAGATAGTACCAGATGATAAGGTCTTGATAATCGGTTCTGATAGATGACAATCCCTTGAGAACGTATTGAATATCTGATTTGACAATCGCCTGTTTCTCAATGTCAGTCGTATCAGCCAATTGGACATCTTCAATCGGAAGAGCTTTTTCTTTTTTTGTTCGGTAATGATCTATGACTAAGTTGCGAGCGGTTTTATAGCAGAATGCCTTAGGATTATCTATCTTATTAACCTTAAATGCTTTCCATGTCTTAAGGAATGTCTCGGAAGTCAAATCTTCGGCAATCTCCTTTGAATTGACCTTGATATAGATGAATCTGTAGATTTTATCCACATTATCATCATATACTTGTCCGAACTCTTTTTTATTCTTATTTTGGCCTCTCATAAAGCTAATTTGATAGGACATTTCAAAGTCTCATCCTATGTCCTAACAATGTCCTAACTATAATTGATTGTCCGCTAACTTGTAATAGGTCATATTGGCTCTTCCTTCCCTCTTTACCATACCACTTTTGATTAACGCTTCAAAATCTCGTCTTAATGTTCTTTTAGTAACTTTCGGAAATACCGTCTGAATGTCATTGACTTGGACTCTCTCTTCTTTTTTAAGAATCTCTACAATCTTACTCTGTCTCTTGTTAAGATCAACTGCAAATACCGGCTTTTCAATCTTTTCAAATCGGTCGGTCTCTTCTTTGATTACTTGATACTTTTGCTGGATATCGTTGATATCGTCTTGACTCACCCAATTCTGTTTTTTAACCACTTCAAAGAAACTGTCAAGCGGTCCTATATTCTCCCTTATTCGATGAATATAGCTGTCAAACTTCTTCTCGTCTCCTTCCAATATTAGAACCAAGTTGGCTAAAACATTATCTGCCAAATCTCTTAATTTATACTTCAAAGGCTCTTTCTTGGGAAAGAGCAAGGTTAATCGATAGAGATCATTGGTCAGATTGGTAAAATACTCTCTATCCATTGAAATTACAGAGAAAGATGAGAAGAGAAGGTTTTAAGGTTCTCTATCTGATCTTGGCTTAATTGAGAAGACGCTTCTATCGATTGAGCGATAAGATCGGTCGAGACGGAGACTTCTTCGCCCAATGATAGACTGTAACTTCCCATAGACTTTTGAATGTAATCTTCGCAATAGACTCGTCTTTCAGCTCCGATCTCGGTATCGTTTTCAGTCAAGTATCTGTCAATCGCTCGTCGGGCGATATGAGTCAATCCATCTCCGACTTGAGCCGTTTCTTGATAGATCTCAATTGAGTCAACTTCCGGCTCCGAGACGACTTCTTCTTGACTCTCTTTGACAAAGAGGCTGGCTAACGTGTCTGTCTTTATCCTCTCGGTCTTCCAAAAATAGAAGAGCATCGCCAAGACTGCCAAGACTACTATCAACACTATCCCAAAATTCTTGACACTCGTCTTGTCAATTCTTAATTTTGATATCGTAAACATTTCTTCTATAATACTGAAAAGAGAAGAGATTGTAAAGAGTTGACTTTAAACCGTTTTAACCTAATATGATGGAAGAAGCTTCGTGGAAGCTCAAACATTATTAAGTTTGAGTTTTTTTATATGAAAAAGATAATCATACCTTTGATCGTTTTCACAGCTCTCTTTTTAATAATCTATTCTCCCGAAAAAGAGAGTCAAGATATCGATATAAAAAGCGGTCTTGAAAACGACCTGATTGAGATAAGAGAGGATAAGATTTTAAGCGAAAAAGCGGGTCTCTCTTTTGATATCCCAAAGGGTTGGAATGTTGAAAGAGACGGCGACGAAGTTGAGCTCTTGAGCCCGAATTACATTAAGGGTGACAGCTTCCCCGAGAGAGGCTGCCAAGTCAGATTCGGCGTTACCGATTTCATCAAAGAGCCGGGTCAAAAGAGAAGGCCTGATGATATAAGGGAGATGTTAAAGTATGACGATCAAAAAGTGGTAATCGTCTCAAAAAGAGAAGCGATTGAGAATCTTCTCTCAAAGAGTGATCGAGGACGAATCGTATTGGTTGAGATACCGATAGATGACGTCATCGCTCATATCGGAATCGCCTATCCGACAATCGATCGGTCAGAGTGTGATGTTTGGTATGGCAAGATAATGGACTCTGTTATAATTAAGTAATCGAACAAGAGATCCTTTTTTGAGATCCTTAGCCCAAAAGGCTTTGGATTTTTTATTATGAAAAAACTTTTGATCTTTTTATCCGTAATAATCATGTTATTGCCGATCAGATCTTATGCAAACGAGAGAAGAATCGAGTTGAGTGAAAATGAGATATCGACGATTGTAAACTCGACTCTTTCGGAGATAATTGACAAGAGAATAGATCTGATAATAAGAGCTGATAATCCCGAGGAAGAAGCGCTTTTGGTTCTTTTGAGTTCCGGAATAAAGTTCAGTTCCATTGAATATGTTTTTGAAAGAGCGACCAAAGAAGTTTTGATTGAATTATTCAATATGGGAAAAAAGGTATTCTCGTTATCATCGGGAACAAGCTTGGTCAAGTTGGGAACCGATGAGTTGAAGAGAGAGTTGATTGATTGGTTGGTTAAAGACGAATTAAGAGTCGGTGCTGGAGTCGTAAAAGTATATCGGTATAGAACGCTTGGTGGCGGTTTGGCTGATGCCGAGTTTCCATTCTTAATTTTACACAACCCGAAAGACAACAAAACAGAGATCACCTTCTATCTGAAAGAAAAAGCTCAACCGCCCGATTCAGTCGGCAGCATCACCGGTTACAACGCTCAAGGAGGCTCGTTCTGGAACAGTGACAATTGGTCAAAAGATGCGATAGACCCGGCTCTTGTCAGGATAAGCGGAGAGACGAAGAGATCATCTTACGGCGGGATCTTCTGGAAAGAGTCTTTAATTGAGATAGAGCTAAACACTTCCTCCGATATTGAGTTCAGAGATTTGTCGGCTGTTGAGCGAAAAATCATATCGGTTGAAAAAAAGTTAATCGCTGCTCAAAATGCTTATAACCTGATTAAAAACTCTCTAAGTCAAGTCGCTCAAAAGATATGGAGCAAGTTGTCAAAGATGACCCAAGCTACCATCGCTTCATTCTTTTATTCAAATGACGGTAAAGAGACGACTCTTGTTTCATTAAAAGACGAAATTCAAACATTTAAAAACGTTGTTGAAAAAGAGCCTGTTAAATATCAAGATTTAGAGGAAATCATATCCGATGTTGAGATTGAGCTGGATGAATTGTCTCTAATCCCAACAGAGAAAGAAGAGAAGATTGAAAGAGTTGAGATAAACAGCGCTTTAAAAGAAGATTTGACAAAAATAATTCATATCGGTTCAGTCAGAGCCGACGAGATTATAAGATTAAGACCTTTCAAGTCACTGGATGATCTGATCAGAGTTCCTGGCATCGGAGAAAAGATATTGTCGGACATTAAAGAAGAGGGCATCGCATACGTGATCTATAATGAAACAGAAGAGAATGATGAAAAAGATGAAAAAGAAAAGAAAGAAAAAGAATCCAATCCGTGCGATTCGGGCAAATTGGATCTGAATCGGGCAAGTCAAGAAGATCTCAAGTTCATTGTCGGAATAGGCGACGTAATCGCTCAAAGAATAATCGATTATCGCAAATCAACTCCGTTTAGATCTTTAAATGATCTGACTAATGTCAAAGGAATTGGTCCGTCGGTATTACAAAAGATATTGGATCAAAATTGCGCCTATGTCGAATATGATCAAAAAGACGATCGATCAAACGACGATGCAGACACGAGCAGATTAAGCTTGAGCAGAAGCAATCTCTCTTTCTTGTGGGAGATGGGCGAAATTTTACCAAAAAAAGAGATTGTAATGATTAAAAATGATGGCAGCTCCCCTCTCTCAATTGAGTTTATCGCCGACTCGTGGATCAAGATTGATAAGATTACGATCAATCTCTTGCCGAAAGAGAGTGCAAGTCTTGGAATAAGTGTCAACCCATCCGATCTTGAAACGGGAGAATATCAGGCTGACATAATCATCAAAGCTGACAATCTGTCGGAAATCATAGCGGTGAACCTTACGGTAACCCCGCCTCTTATTGAGGCTTCTTCTCTTATCATAAGCGAGGTTGGCATAAACGAGGCTGAATTCGTTGAACTCTACAATCCGAGTGATAAAGAGGTGGATTTAAGCGGCTGGTATCTTGTCTATTATTCAAGCAAAAGAGAGTGGAATAATCCTTATCGAAGCTGGCGATTTCCGGACAAATCAATCATCGAGTCTGAATCGTACTTTCTGATCGGGGTATACGATTATCCGGAAGAGGGTGGCTTTCCGAATTCGGATTGGGACGTTAAAAACTACTCATCGGGACAACTATCGGACATATCGGGGTCAATTGCAATCTTGAGTTGCGACCCGAAAGATAAATATTTAGACGAGATAGAAGTGTGTCAAGTTGATGCTCTCGGTTGGGGCGATACGCTTGTATTCAAAGGAGAGCCAGCTGAATCTCCTGATAAGAATATGAGTTTGAGTAGAAGGAAGAATCAAGCGTTAAATTACATCAATATTCAAGATAATAAGATAGATTTTATTCAATCGTCTCCAACTCCAACCAATTCAAAAGGCGAGACCAACGATCTCTTTCCACCTGAACCGATAGATGATTTGAGTGTTGATTGTCAAGAAGGCAGAGCCGTCTTGAGATGGACTGCAAGATCGGACAGAGATACTCCGCAAGATCTTCTAAGGTACGAGATTTCATACTTTAAGGAGAACTCTTTGGACGGTGTCACCCACCAACATTCAGTTTCCTCCGAAGGCGAGCAAGAAGAATTTATCATTGACAACCTCAACTACGATACTGATTACAGATTTATGATAGAAGTTTTGGACAGGATCAACAGATCTCTGCCGTCAAACATCATCTCGGCCAAAACTGATCCTATAAATTATGAAAAGACTTGGCCTCTTTTCAGAGGAAATCCGAACAGAAGCGGTAAAATGTCGTCTCCAACGAGAGCTTCTCAAGATTTCAATCTAAATCTTTTAATTGAAGGAGAGAGTCAGGCCGACTTTGTATTCGCTCCGATTATTGATTTTGACGGATCTCTCTATTTCAAAGGAGAATTGACGATAAACGGATTGAAAAAAGAGGGCGTCTTCTCTTTTGACAACAAAGGAGAATTGAGGTGGTTCTTTGACGGAAAAATAAACAGACTGTCAAACCCCGTTATGATAAGAGACGGATCCGTCATTGTATTGTCATATGATAAAGATACCACCGTTAACTTGATCAATCGTGACGGGACAACAGAATGGCAAGAAACATTGAAGAATTGTTATCCGACCGGAGAGATATTGACAGATGGCGATATCGCCCATATCCCCTTCTCTTACCTTGACGGATTATCGGGTAAGATCGTATCTTTTGATATGAAAAAGAAGAAGTTGTTGTGGGAGATTGAATTCAATCAAAAAATTGTCGACAAAACGATGGCTAAAACGGAAGACGGAATACTCATCGCTGTCGATGACACTCTTTATCTTTTCAGTTTTGAAGGAGATTTGATTCAAAAGAGACGCTTTCCGCTCATTGACGGCGACAATCTTGGAAGCTATCTGTTGGATCCCGTGGTTTATCAAGATTACATCTACATATTGGTCAAAGATGAGAAGGCGCTATCAACCGGAAAATATGACGCTCTTTACAAGATCGATAAAGACTTTCAAGTCTCTTGGAAGATGGAGGATCTCTTCGGCACATCAAGACCTCCGACGATAGATTACAACGGGGATTTGATTCTCTTTAACTTCAGTGATTCGGTTTATAGGAACGTATCGATTTTAAGATACGACAACGACGCTCAATTCATCAAATCAATTGATTTCAGCTTGGTATCGGAAATAACCGACATGATAGTTGATTGCGATAATAATATTTACGGAATCTTCGGAAACGATCTTAGAGGATTTAATCAATTCGGCGATGAAATCTTTACGATATCATTTGATACATTAAGAGAAAAAGCGCTCTCCATGGACGGAGACGGCGCTCTCTACTTGGCTGGAAAAAGATCTGTTTACAAAATAGATTAGAGTCCAGCAAACTCTCTTATCGTTGATATCGGTATGGATACCACTTTACCGTCGGAAGTGACACTGTTTATTCCAAGAACTCGCCCTTTAATATCAAACAAGATCGATCCATTAAGCAGAGCTTCCTCTTCTATATTGGTTATGATCTTACCTCCTTCAACTCTTTTTATAATCCCCTCATTGACCGATTTAGTAATTGCTCCTCGACTGTCAAAAAGAGAACCGACCAAAAAGACTCTCTCTCCGGGTCTTAAAGAGCCGTCATCGGAGAACTCAAGAGTCGGCAACCCGTTACCTTCAACTTTTACCAAGACTAAATTTTTCGCCAAATCTCTCTTCTTTATCTCGTAAGGAATCGATTTCCCGTTGATATGAAATGAGAATGAAGATCCGGTCGGAATGAATTCAGCCAGTGTTATCGCCAATCCGTCCGATGATATGATAACTCCTGATCCTTGACTTGTAAGTGATTTGACTCCGATCACCGAGCGACTGACTTTCTCAATCGCATCGACTATCGCATCATTCTCTTTTATGGTGATCTCTCTGACTTCAGTCAATTGAATCGGAGCTAACTCCGATCTTCCTTCGATTAAGAACTTCTCAATATACTTTGACGAAAAGAGATGTAGAGCCAAAAAGGCCCCCGCGAAGCCGACGATCAAGAAGAAAAGGGGTGTGGTAATCTTTTTCATATTATTTACTCAAAACTTTATCTTTTTTGAAAGCGCCGGAGAAGATGATCTCGTCTTTGAAATCGATGGACACCTTCTCTCCCGACTTTATCTCGCCTGATATGATCTTAAGGGCCAACGGATCAAGAACTTCTTTCTGAATAACTCTTCTTAGAGGTCTAGCTCCCAATGCCGGATCGTAGCCCTTGTCGGACAAAAAATCCTTGGCCGAAGCCGTGATCTCAACTTTTATCTCGTTATTCTTCAACATCACTTCTTTAATCTTATTGATCTCAATGTCAACAATCTTTTTAATCTCTTCTTTTCCGAGATGATTGAATATTATGATCTCGTCTATACGGTTTAAAAACTCGGGTCTGAAACTGCTTTTAAGCGAATCCATCACTCTGTTTTTGAGGTTTTCTCTCTCGGGCAAATCGGTCTTTCGAGTGGTAAAGCCCAATTCTCCGAGTTTGACTATATGATCCGATCCAATATTTGATGTCATTATCAATATCGTGTTTTTAAATGAAACAGCTCTTCCTTTGGCATCAGTCAAGAGTCCATCTTCCAAAACTTGTAATAAAATATTAAAGACTTCGGGGTGAGCCTTCTCAATCTCGTCAAACAGAACCACACTGTAAGGTCGCCTTCTGATCTTCTCGGTCAGTTGACCTCCCTCGTCATATCCGATATACCCCGGAGGCGATCCGATAATCTTGGAGACGGCGTGTCGCTCCATATACTCCGACATATCAAGACGAACCAAAGCACTCTCATCATTGAAGAGAAACTCTGTCAAAGCCTTGGCGGTTTCGGTCTTGCCGACTCCGGTGGGCCCGAGAAAGAGAAATGATCCGAGAGGCCTCTTGCCTTCCGATATTCCGGCTCTTGATCGGCGAATCGCGTTGGATATCGCAACAATTCCCTCTTCTTGTCCGACTATTCTTTTAGTCAAAATCGACTCCATTTTCTCAAGCTTTTTAGCTTCTTCCTCCAAAAGACTCGTTACCGGTATTCCGGTCCACCTTGAAACCACTATTGCTATGTCCTCTTCAGTCACTTCTTCTCTTAACATCGGTCTCGTTTTCTGAATTCGCGCCAATTTTCTCTCGGTTGATTTCAGATCTTTGAGTAGCTCCGGTATCTTGCCATACTTGATCTCAGCCACTTTTTGAAGATCAGCTTCTTGTCCGGCTCTTTCCGACTCGTGTTTTAAAGCCTCGACTTGAGTCTTTATCTTCTTTATCTTATCGATCGCTTCTCTTTCAGATCCCCATTTGGATTCAAAGATTCTTGATTTTTCTCCCAACTCGGCCAATTGACGAGATATGACTTTCATTCTCTTCTTGGATTCGGCATTGTCTTCGTTTTTCAGAGCCTCTCTCTCTATCTCAAGCTTATAAATATCTCTTCTTAACTCTTCAAGTTCGTTCGGTTCCGACTCTATCTCAAGCCTTAGATGACTCATCGATTCATCCATTAAATCAACCGCTTTATCGGGCAAGAATCTATCGCTTATATAACGATCCGACAATTCGGCAGCTTTTCTCAAAGCTCCATCTCTGATCTTTACTCCGTGATGAAGCTCATACTTGTCTTTAATTCCTCTCAATATCAAGACAGTGTCTTCAACCGACGGTTCGGCCACTAAAACCGGTTGAAACCTTCTCTCAAGAGCGGCGTCTTTCTCAATATATTTTTGATACTCTTTTATCGTGGTCGCTCCGATGGCTGAAAGATCGCCTCGAGCCAAGGCCGGTTTTAAGAGATTAGAAGCGTCAATCGCCCCCTCGGCACCTCCAGCTCCGACCAATGTGTGCAACTCGTCAATAAAGAGAATGTATCTGTCTTTGGCTCGCTCTATCTCTTTCAAGAAAGCCTTCATTCTGTCTTCAAATTCTCCTCGATACTTGGTACCCGCAACCAAAGATCCGATATCCAATGATATTATCTCTTTACCTCTCAAGCTTTCGGAAACTTCGCCTTTAACTATCTTTTGAGCCAACCCTTCGGCAATAGCAGTCTTACCAACTCCAGCTTCTCCGATTAAGACCGGATTGTTCTTAGTTCGGCGACAGAGAATCTGAATGACTCTTCGTATCTCATTGTCACGCCCGATAACAGGATCCAACTTGCCTCTTCTGGCGGCCACAACCAAGTTTCTTGAATACTTTTCTATCACCTGATATTTGGATTCCGGCTCGGGATCGGTAATCTTCTGTCCACCTCTTATCTGAACCAATTCTTCCAAAACCGTATCGTAATCAAGTTTTCCAACTTGCATCGTAGTTGGCCCGCCTTTTCCCGGTTTAAGCAGAGATATCTGATCTAAAAGTTCCTTGGCTCGACTTTCAATCGCCAAAAGAGCCAAAAAGAGATGTTCAACGGATATGAACTCATCCCCCATTCTGACTGATTCATCTCGGGCTCGTTCAAGAACTCGAGCCATGTCTTGTGTTAAATAAAATTGACCGAAAGCTCTCGGAGCCGCTCCAGCCGGCATCCTTTCCAACGCCAAAAGAACCTTTTTCTTAAGGTTATCTATGTCAACTCCCGTTTTTTGTAATAAACTCGAGACGACACTTTCCGATTGACTCAAAAGAACTTCCAACAAGTGGAGTGCGTCAATCTGGTATTGACCCCTTGATTGAGCATTCTTTTGGGCCGTCATTATCGCTTCTTGAGCTTTGGTTGTAAAATTTCCTCCTTGCATATCTATTTAAGTTAACTATATCAGAAGGGAAAGAATAAAGAAAGAGAAAAGGAGGATTATTCCTCCTTGGTAAAATCACTTAATCACTCTCTCAAATTCGGATCTGACAACCTGATAGATCGGCTCTTTGTCGGTTATACCAAGTTCTTTTATTGCAATTGAAATGATTTTTTCTTTTCGGGTCAAATACTCGTCATCTTGATCGAGGTTATTGACCTGCTTTTGAGTTTCAGATATCGCCCTTTCTATGCGAGCACTGCTTATATCTCTCAATTCAAACCCCCCCTTCTTGTAAAGATCTCTTTCGGATTATAGCCAAAGAATTAAAAAATGCAAGTATCTCTATCTAATTTCGTAAACAATGGTGACGTTTGATCTTATCAGGTTCTCACCCGATTGAAGATCTAATGACGAATCGGATAAAGCAAATTCCTCGACAACTCTGAATTCTTTATTGAGAGATATCGGGCTGACGTTACCTTCGGAGTAACCGATGATCTTCACTATATCAACACCGAGCTCATCGGCTAACTTTTGAGCTTTAGTCTTGGCGTCGGCTACCGCGATTGATCGAGCTTCGTCTCGATAGTTTTTCTCGTCTTCTATCACAAACCTTATATCAGAAGCCTCGTTGGCTCCGGCTTCTATCGCTCCTTCAATGATCGCCCCAATTTTGTCAATCTCTTTTACTTTGATTTCAAGACCGTGAAAAACCTGATAACCGGTTAAGACTCTCCTGCCTGACGGATATTCCGTAGTCTGATAATACTCATATCTCGGATTGATGTTAAACCCGACACTCTTAATCGATTTTTCATCTATGCCTTGAGATTTGATAAACTCAATGACCTTATTCGATCTTCTGCTGTTCTCCGTCAAAGCATCTTCAACTTTCTTGGATTCGTTGCTTACCGCCAAGACGACCACTCCCATATCGGGCTCGACAAATATCTCACCCAATCCCGAAACTGATATCGCATCCCTGAAGTTACCGCTCTGCCTGATACAATCAAGCTCTTTTGACTTAACGGAGAAAGCGACAATCAATACGACCAACAACCCCGTCAAGATCGCTATCAAGAGATTAAAAATTTTATTGTCTTTCATTTCTTTAAATTAATTATTATCTTTTCTCGCCCAAAGTGACTTTTATCGCCATCTCTTTCTTGTTACGGATCACTTTAAGCTCAATCGTGTCTCCGGGGTTAAACTCTTGTATCGCCCCGGCTAAATAATTATCGCTGTTAATTGCTTTCCCGTCAACTTCCAATATGATGTCCCCTTCAACCAAACCGGCTTTATCGGCAGCTGATCCTTTGTCAATCGCCGGTTCGTTGTCACTGCTGATGATTAAAGCTCCGTAATCAACTGTCAATTCTTTGTCTTTCACTAATAAAGGATCTATCATCATGTAACGAACCCCCAAAAACGGGTAAACTAATTCTTTATCGTCTAAAACACTCTCGATCATTCTCTTAGCCTTGTTTATCGGAATACTGAATCCGATGCTTTGAGCGTCTATCGCCACTGCGGTGTTTATTCCGATAACCTCTCCTTTAAGGTTGAGAAGTGGCCCTCCCGAATTACCTCTGTTGATGGCGGCATCGGTCTGAATAACATCTTCCAGAACTTCAACTGTTCTTCCATCGGTGGCCGATATTGATCGTCCCAATCCCGAGACGACTCCGACCGAAACGGTGTTTCTAAACTCACCCAGCGAGTTGCCAATCGCTATCACGGTCTGTCCGATCCTAATCCCAGAAGAATCTCCGATCTTGACGGTCGGCAAGTCTTTACCGTCAATCTTCAATATCGCCAAATCTTGAACCGGATCGCGAGCTAAAACATCAGCCGTAAAGCTTTGACCGTCATTGGTTAAAACCGCAAATTGAGCGTCGGTCTCTGAAACAAGATGTCTATTGGTAAGAATGATTCCGTCGGATGATATGATGAATCCAGTTCCTCCGCCGACTTCCCTGTTTTCAATCTTCTTTTCGCTCTCAAAAAAATCAAAGAAGTCATCAAAGAAATTCCTCCTTTCGGGAATGGAGATGTCACGCGATACAGTGATACTGACAACTGCTGGAGAGACGAGATCAACCGCATCAATTATCGCCCTCTCATGATCAACCGTCGCCTGATATTCTTGTTCTAGTTGTTCCAATATCGGAGCAAGCACTTCCCTGCTCTCTTTTTTTGATTCGAAAAAATCAACGACAAGAACTCCCAAGAGAGAGATTAAAACCCCGAAAAGAAAGATAATAAAATATTTTATTGCACTTAATCTCTTTTCCATATTATTAATAATTATTCTTTTGTCGGAACGAGGGGACTCGCACCCCTGATCTCCGGTACCCGAAACCGGCGCCCTAGCTTCTAGGCCACGTTCCGTTTATTATCCAAATCGCCCTATTAAATAAGGCAAAAAGATGATAAATCCGATGAAAGCCGACCCGATACTCGCCACCAAGACCGCTCCGGCAGAAATGTCTTTTATCTCTCTCACTCTCTCGTCTTTTTGAGGCGATATGATATCCAATGTTCTCTCAACTTGAGAATTAATCAATTCAAGACCCAAGACAAGAGTGACTGTTATTATAATGATCAGAGTCTCGGTTGCCGTGATATTCAAAAGAAAACTCAAGATAAAAATCGCCAAAGCTATCAAAAACATCACTCTGAAACTCTTCTCTTTGAGAGCGAAGATGATTCCGTTAAAAGCGTTCTTGAAGTTTTTAATCATATTGATTGTCATTAATTATCATTGATCGTCTTTTCTATACTTCGGAGTCGGCCAAAACCCCATATACTTTCCTAACATAAGTCTGGTCTGAGCTTCAAGAGCCGGAAAGGCGCTAAAGAAGATCATAGTAAACGGAACGATTACCCATTGAAGAATCAAGATGACAAAAGTTGCTTTTCCATAATTTGGCGGTTTCGGCGGAAGAAGGAGAATACTCAAATAAGCCGACCCCACCAAACCAAACATAGCTAATGTCAATATCCTGCTCAATATTATCGGTAAATTGTAAGAAGCAACCATATTGGCAAAATCGCCTCGAGCAAAAATTATAGGCAGCCAACCGAGAATATAGATCAGTATCGGTGCCGTCGCCCAAGTCAATTGCCCTTCAATCACTTCAAATCCAAATCTCCATTTTTGAGAAAAGGGCAACTTCTTGTTCTTCATAAAGCCGAAAAGAAAGTAGGGAATGTTTTCCACACCGTAGGCCCAACGCCTCTTCTGCTTATAGGTATTGATTGCGGTCTTGATAAATGTCGGTGCCGTATTGGCGTCCATTGAGACCGGGTAATGAATGGGAATCACCTCATAATCCCCGTTGAATTTCAATAAACATTGCCAAAAGACTCGAGAATCTTCCGATACGACATTGGTCTGCTTGAAGCCTATGTCAACCAAAGATTGGAAACTCATTGAATGAGATGAGAACGTTATCAGTTTTTCCGGGCGTTGTTGATTTATCGTATGCCAAAAAGTTGACGAGAAAGCAAAGACTCTTGATATCGGAGACGCCTCCCAAATATTGTTAATGTAGAGCGGGATCGGTTGAAAACTGCTCCTTATCGGATTGTCAGCAGTGAGATAATAGTGAGTTAAACAACTGAAATATTTGGGATAGACAACCGTATCCGAATCAAGTGAAGTTAAGATTATCTTTTTATAAGGGATCTTGAGCTTGTCAATCACGCTCTCTTTGACAACTCTGGTCGCCCAAGCTTCATTTGAACTCTTGCCCGCAATCTCTCCTGGAATATCCTTCGGGTGAGACACCACCAAAAACTTGAAAAACTTGTCACAAAAGAGCTCTTCCATCTTCTTACCAATCAAGACTCCTTGCTCACCGGCTCGCTCTTCCATCGCCAAGACGACTATCATCTTGTCTTTCGGATAATCATTTTCGTTTATCGAGTTTATCGTATTTTTGAGAATATATTCCGATTCATCATATGTCGGAATTACTATAAGGTGATATATGTCGCTCCAATGATCAACCAGTTCTCCTTTGGGAAGAGATTCGAGTTCGTTGATCCAATCGCGAGCCTCGTTTTCTCTCATTATCTTATAGCCGGCTCTTAAATGAAACGAGAAATAGATTGAGCGCAAGAACCAGAAAACCGCAAATGCAATTATGAATCCGGCGGTAAAAAGAGGGAAAAAGTAAGCCGCTATAATTGACAGTATGATAATCGACCAAGAGAGAGCTCCGGGAAATATCTCAAGAGCCCGATATATAAATCTCTCTTTGGGATCTTCCAAGTCACTGTATCTTGAAACTTTCAAATATTCTTCTTTCATCTTAATAGTTTTTTAGCTTTTTGCCATATCTCGGGTTGATTATTTACCGTCTTCATCCAGTACCACCACTCAACTCCCCAGAGATAAAACTCATCAAATCCCGATCTTATCGCATAATCTATATTTTTATCAAATATCTCGGAATTCATACTTTTCTCTTGCTCTTTTAAATCAAGAATGAATGTCGGTACCGGTCCCCAAGGTTCTCCTTGCAACTCAACGACAATCACATCTTTATCAAATATTTTCCTTATCATCAATGCTTTCCTGTAATAGTGAACTGCCGGTATCGGATATTTGGCGTAAAATCCGCCCGCCTTGTGCCACCAAGTCTGACGATACATCGTAGTTCCCACCATATCGCCTATCTCTGCTCCTAAGAACCATAAAGACAATTCTCCGCTCTCGGTAACCAACTTCGGGGTGTCCGGATCAATCGTGTTAGCTAAATCAATCTCTTTGAGAAAGAATCCCTTATCATACCAAGGACAGACTCCAAAATCCAAGAACGGCTCATTCTCAATCTGCCAAGCGATAAGATTGGGATGATCCTTGTATCGCAAAATAACGGTTTCCAAGAATGTCAGGACCTCTTCTTGTTGCTCTTCTTTGTTCAAATCATTCGCCCAGTAAGGGATGTGACACTCGGGCCAACGAGGCGTTTTCATGCCAACGGTTAAGATAAAATCTATCTGTCGCATTTCAGCCTCTTCTATCTGCCAATCAAGATCTTCAAAATGATAGATTCTCTTTTCTGGCTCAAGATCATTCCATTGGGTTGCTATTCTAATTCTTTTTGGAGAAAGATCGTCCAATATTTCAAGATAAGCTTCTTTCCAGTCAAGCCCGAGATCTATCGCATAATTTGAAGAAAAAGTGACTCCCCAAGTTATATCATCGGATATCGGAGCTTTTCCGACAAATAGGAATATGAATATCGGTATAATTAAAATTGAAAATACGATTAATAATCTTTTCATAATCCGCTAAAAGCTAATATCACCATTCCGAAAAATATCAAAAATATCGCCAAAGACTTCATAACTATCGCTTCTTTTGATATCTCTTCTTTTAATATCTTGGGCAGCTTAATCGAGATCAATACCGTAATAATCAGAAGGAAAGCGTATTGAACCCCTTGAAGACCGTTTATAATCGCAACGGTTGAAACTGTCGGAGCCAAAAAGATGGCTAAGTTTTGAAACAATCCTCCGATCGCCGATAATCCTTTGCTTGAGAAAAATAGCAGGGCGGTGGAAGAGTTAAATATCGTCTTTTCTGAAAAGATATTTTTTCTGATCTCTTTTGAAAAAGAGAGAAAAAACAGAGACAGAACAAAGCCTCCCAAATTGATTGATATAATCGCAGTCCAGAAAGGATAAGCGATATAGAGATATTTGGCCAAAATAAAGTGATTGGCAAAAAAGAGACTTGTCAGAGCGGCAAACAATATTCCTGTCGGAGTGAATTTGACTCCTTTCTTGTAGTTTATTAAAAAGCTTCCCGAAATAAGCAAAATGAGTGCGGCCACTTCAAGAGCAGTCAATCTTTCGTTTCCTTGAGAAAATATGAAAGCCAACGCCAAAGAGAAGATTGGAACTAATGCTCCGACTGCTGGAACTATTCGTGACACCTCAAATTCTTTAACTGATTTGTAAAAAAAGAGAAGAGCTATATAGAAAGAAGCTCCCGCCAAGAAAGCTGTTATCAAATGCTTCGTTTCCATTATCGTAAAGCCGACAATCGGAATCAAGAAAATGATTGCCCCGCGAAAAAAACTCGTATAGAAAGCATAAATCTTAGGATTAGGAATCTTATCCGTCAACAGATACTTATCAAAGAGGGAAACTAAGGCCAAGAGAAGATAAGCTATCGTTGTAATTGGTAACCAAGACATTATAAATGATTGTTTTTACAGATCTTAGAGTAGTAATCTGAACTCGGGCGAGGTTTTCGATCCAGTGTTTTGTAATCTATCTCCACCAACCCGAAGCGCGGCCAAAATCCTTTATCCCACTCAAAATTATCGATAAGTGACCAGTGAAAGTAGCCTCTGACATCAACTCCTTCTTTGATCGCCGACATTACGGATTTCAACGTTTCTTCAATATACCATCTTCTGTGAAGATCATCGGCATCGGCCAATCCGTTCTCGGTGATATAGATCGGCTTCTTATACTTTTTAAGCTTCATCAATAAAGGATAGATTCCTTCGGGATGAAGGGGCCAGCCCATATCAGAGAATTTTTGAGCCCTGAATCCTTTGCTGAAATAGTATTGTAAAGAGATGTAATCTTGATTTTCCGGTCCGCAGAGAGAAAGAAAGGTTCTATTGAAGATGTTAAGAGACGATAAGACTCCGCAAAACATCGTCATAATATGACCGACTCCGACTGAAGCATTTAGATCTCTTTCCTTTATCACCTTGTAAGCGCTCTTGTGAGCTTGAGCCAAGTTTTTAGAAGCGATAAGAGCCTTTATCGGATTTCTTTTTTGAGGAGGCCAAAATCCCTTGATGTAAGCGTTTGATATGACGGAAGTCGGTTCATTCAACGTCATCCAAAAAGAGACTAAGTCGTGATACTCATCGGCCATTCTTTGAGTATATCGTGAAAAATAATTCGGAAATTCGGGGTTAAGCAATCCCCCTTTCTCTTTAAGCCAGATGGGCAGAGTCCAGTGCCAAAGAGTCACCAACGGTTTCATGTTCTTCTCTTTCAGACTCGAAATAACTTTTCGATAATGATCAATCTCTCTCTGATCAAAGACACCTTCTTGAGGCTCTATTCTTGACCATTCAATCGAAAACCTGTGAGCGTTGTGCCCCATGGAAGAAGCGATCTGAAAATCGTCACTGAATCTGTTGTAATGATCAGCTGCTCTTCCCGATATGTAGTTTTGTGGGTCTCTCGCTTGGGGAAATTTGATTTTTCTGTTTTTATTCAAAGAGGCGAGCCTTTGAGCATTGACTTTCTCCCAAACAGACCAATCGTTTTGATTGTTTCCTTCAACTTGATGAGCCGAAGTGGACGCTCCCCAAAGAAATCCTTTTGGAAAATAAAGATTCATTTGATCTATTCTATACCAATTTCGCTCTTCTTTCCATAGGTCAATATGAAAAGAAAAGCCCAAAAGAAAAGAAACAGAGTCAAATTATTGAAACTGATCGACGCCCAGCTAAATTTTGAAAAGAGATTGATTATTAATGTCAGATAAGTCAGAAAAGCCCATAAAGGTAGAGCCGATGCGAAAGCTAACGGACTGAAGACAAAAGACGCGAATATGAAAAGAAGTCCGAGTATCATAATCGGATAGAGTACCGGAACTATCAAAAGATTGGTTACAGGAAATATAATAGAAGCTTTACCAAAATAATGTACGACAAGAGGCAGCGTCAAAATGTAGGCTGACAGACTGATCGCTAAAGAGTCTTTGATCATCTCTGATCTAATCGGAATCTTTTGCTTGATTATCGGTGAAAGCCAAACTATCCCGATGACGGCCAAAAAGGAGAGCTGAAACCCAATATCGTGCTTTAACAACAAGGGATTGAAAACAAGCATGATTGATGCCGCTAAGACAAGACTGCGATGAGGTCGATTCATCCGCCCCAACAGACCGGATAAAACAGTTGAAGATCCCATTATGGCGGCTCTGATCGCCGAAGGTTGAAGTCCGGTTATCACCGTAAAGAGAAAGAGAGACGACATTACAATAATTGATGAGAAACGTTTCCCAAGACGAGCCGTAAGACTTAATAAAATGGATGCCACTACGGCGACATGCAATCCTGAAACCGAAATAATGTGTCTGACTCCTGATATATTCATCTTCTCTTGCCAAACATCGGATATCATCTTTTTCTCTCCCAATACGAGTGCCGCCAAAACGGATGCGTGAGGTTCCGGAAAATGCCGATCAATAGATCTGATCGCTCTTTTCTTTATTTCAAATATACGATCCAATATCAAACTCTCTCTTCCGACAAGTCTCACGTCCGGATAATAAGCGACCAAAAAAAGACCTTCCTTGGCCAAATAACCGGGATAATCAAACCCTTCAATCGGTGACGGAGGCGAGATCTTACCTCTCACCTCAAGAATATCTCCGTACTGATGACCCGCATCTCTTTGAGTGACAAGAAGAACTCCGCCCGATAAAAAAAAGCGAGAGTGCGTCTCTCTTATATCCGGCTCTCTTATTACGGTTCCCTTAAAATACGACTGCTCCTCCGCTCTGTGTCTGAAATTGGACGGCCAAAATGAACCCAGTGCGACTAACAAAATCATAAATGCAATAATCGATCTCTTGGGATAAAATGAAACCAAGATTGAAAGTGCTGCTAAGAGGAGAATAATTGATATTCTGTTTGAATCCAATAAGACTCCGAATAAGAATGAACCTAAAAGATAAAAGAATGTCTTGGAAGCCGGCATCTTACCTTATCTCACAAAGGTCGAACATCTTCTCCACGTTTCTCTTTATCTCTTTCATATAATTATCCGAATACCCGTCTTTTCCAACAAAAGATCGGTCAACGTTTTTAACTGATTGAAAAACTTGAATAAAATACTTCTTGGCCGGAGCAATCGCCTCAGCTATCTTTTTTATCTCATCTATCCCGTGTATCCCGGGAACAACCGTCGTTCTGAATTCATAATCAATTCCCGATTCTTTAATCAGTTTTACGCTTTCGGAAATCGCCAATGTATCAAGATCGACACCAACAGCCAAAGAGTAGCTCTCTTTGTCAATCGGCGCTTTCAGATCCATCGCTATATAATCAATCAATTTTTTATCCAAAAGAGATCTGATCATTGACGGGTTGGTGCCGTTAGTATCAAGTTTAACGCTAAAACTTCTCTCTTTTATCTCTCCGATAAATTCAGGAAGATCCTTGTTTATTGTCGGCTCGCCACCACAAATGACGACGCCGTCCAACAATCCCTTTCTTGAGTCCAAGAAACTGAAGAAATCTTGCTTCTCCATTATCGGTTGCTTGGTTATCAGATCCGGCAATACGATTTCGGGCGAGTGACACCAAGGACATCTGAGATTGCAACCAACCAGAAAAACCGTGCAGGCGATCTTTCCCGAATAGTCTATTAGGGTTGATTTTTGCAATCCCCCGATCTCAATCATTTAATTTTGGACTTGTATTCCTCTCTCTCTTTAAATTCTTGTTGCTTACCGCTATTCCATTGAGTAACCGGTCTCAAATAACCCACAATCCTTGAATAGACTTCGCACGGTTGTTCAATGGTGCATTTGGGACAATTGAAATGCTCGCCCGACAGATATCCGTGGGTCGGACATATTGAGAATGTCGGAGTTATGGTGATGTAAGGGAGTTTGTAATTGCTGAAAACTTTCTTAATCAAATTTTTAACGGACTCGATATCACTCACTCTCTCCCCCATAAAGAGATGCAGAACTGTACCTCCGGTATAAGCGGCTTGAAGTTCGTCTTGATGATTTAACGCTTCAAAAAGATCATCGGTATAATCAACCGGTAAATGAGTGGAGTTGGTATAATAAGGAACTTTATTAGTTCCGGCGGCGATGATATCCGGATAAACCTCCTTGTCAATTTTGGCCAATCTGTAGGAAGTTCCTTCGGCCGGGGTTGCTTCTAAGTTATAGAGATTGCCCGTCTTTTCTTGATAATCGATTAAACGATCTCTCATGAATTCAAGAACTTCCATTGAGAATCTTTTACCTCTCTTGGTCTCTATTCCTTCACCGATGAAATTGAGACAAGTTTCGTTCATTCCGATAAGTCCGATGGTTGAGAAATGATTGCCGAAATAACTGCCTCTCATCTGCTTTACCGAAGACAAATAGTGTTGAGTGTAAGGATAGAGTCCCTTTTCAATGAAATCGTCTAAAGTCTTCCTCTTTATCTCCAAGCTGTCTTTTGCCAAATCCATCAATTTACCCAATCGCTGATAGAAATCTTTTCGAGTCTTTGAAAGATACCCGATTCGAGGCATATTTATCGTTACAACTCCGACGCTTCCGGTCAAAGGTTGAGACCCGAAGAGTCCTCCGCCTCGTTTGATCAACTCTTTATTATCCAATCTTAAACGACAACACATTGAACGAAAGTCTTCGGGATTCATATCTGATTGAACAAAGTTTGAGAAGTAGTTGATTCCATACTTGGCCGTTGCTTCCCACATTGCATCAAGATTTGGGTTGTCCCAATCAAAGTCTTTGGCGATTGATATCGTTGGAATTGGAAAAGTAAACGGTCTTCCCTTGGAATCTCCCTCCATTATCACTTCATAGAAAGCTCTGTTTATCGTATCCATTTCGGATTGAAACTCTCCGTAATTCTTATCTTGAAGCTGGCCTCCTATTACAACAGGTTGATCTTTCAAATAGTTTGGAACTTTCACATCAAGAGAGAGATTAATGAAAGGAGTTTGAAATCCAACTCGAGTCGGAACCATGCAGTTGAAAAGAAACTCTTGCATCGCTTGCTTGACTTGGCTGTAATTAAGATTGTCGTATCTGACAAAAGGAGCCAATAAAGTGTCGAAATTGCTCATCGCTTGAGCTCCGGCACTCTCACCCTGAAGAGTGAAGAAGAAATTGACTATCTGCCCAAGAGCCGTTCTCAAGTGTTTCGGGGGTCTTGATTCGATTTTTGACGGAACTCCTCCGAAACCCCTCACCAAGAGGTCTTGCAGATCCCAACCGCAACAGTAAGTTGAAAGAGAGTCAAGGTCGTGAATATGGAAATCTCCCCCCAATGTCGCTTCTCTTATGCTTTGAGGGTAAATCTTATTGAGCCAATACTTTTTGGCAACGTTTGAAACGGCGTACTGATTCAGTCCTTGCAGGGAGTATGTCATATTGGCGTTTTCTTTGATCTGCCAATCAAGTTCTTTCAAGTATCGATCTATCGATTCAACCGATTCATCAAATTGAGCGCTGGCTTCTCGAATCTCTCTTCTCTTCTCTCTATAGAGAATAAAAGCTTTGGCGGCGTCAACCAATCCTTCAAGAATCAAAACCTCTTCAATCAGATCTTGAATCTCTTCAACGCTTATTTCCTCGTTCTTGAATCTGATATTGATGAGTTCGGTCACTCTGTCGGCTACTTTGTGCGACATCTCCCCATCTCCCTGATTTGATGCGGTAAGCGCTTTGTAAGTCGCTTCTCGAATCTTATCTTTGTCAAAATCAGCTATCTGACCGTCTCTCTTTCTTACCTTAGTTACTCTTTTCATCTTTTCTTTTTGCAATTAAGTTTAAAATCCGGTAGCTATGACTGTGACCTTTATCTCACCTTTTTTAAGATCTTCGCCTTGAACGGCGCCGAATATTATCTTTGCGTCGGGGGCGACTCTCCTTCTTATCTCATCGGCCATTTCGTTTATCTCAACCAGATTTATATCCTCACCGCCGCTTACATTAAAAAGAACTCCTTTCGCTTTACTACAAGGAGTCTCGATCAACGATAAATTGAGCGCCGCTGCTATCGCTTTCTTGGCTCGATCTTCGCCTTGAGCTCTTCCGATTCCAAATATGGCCGAACCGGAGCTCTTTAATATAGATCTGACATCAGCGAAATCTATATTGATTATTCCGGGAAGAGTGATCAGATCGGATATTCCGCGAACCGCCTGGTTGAGAGCTTCGTCGCAAATCTCAAAAGCGGATTTAACAGATGTCTTGGGATCAATTATCGATGACAATTTATCATTTGAGACAGATATCAGAGTGTCAACTTTATCTTCAAGATTGGATAATCCTCTCTTTGCTATATTAAGCCTGTCTCTTCCTTCAAAAGAAAACGGAGTCGTGACCACGGCGACTGTCAAAATATTCATGCTCTTGGAGACTTCGGCTATGACCGGCGCCGCTCCGGTTCCGGTTCCACCGCCCAATCCGCAAGCGATAAAGAGAAGGTCCGAACCTTCTAATGTCTTTGATATCAATTCTCTGTCTTCTTCGGCGGCTTTCTTACCGATAAGAGGATCCATTCCGGTTCCGAGTCCCTTGGTGGTCTCTTCTCCTATCCTGATCTTTTTATGAGCTCTTGTCTTTTTCAAGTCTTGCAGATCGGTGTTGATCGCCACCAACTCCACCCCCTCCATTTTGCAGCTCATCATTCGGGTTATGGTGTTTGACCCCGAACCGCCAATTCCAAAAACCTTTATTTTAGTCGATTTATCCATATTATGGGATTAGAGATTTAAAAAAATTATTAATCTTTCTTTTGGCTTTTGACCAAGATCCCTCTTCTTCTTCTTCAATTTCGTATCCGATCATGGCCAAACCGCAAACGACTGAAAATCTGGGATCGTCTATCAGAGGGTTGAATCTTTTAGCAAAGCCGACTCTGGCCGGGAGTTTAAGCTCTTTTCGGGCCAAATCCGATATACCGGGTAGAGAAGATCCTCCTCCGGTTAAGACCACTCCCGCCGGAAGAAGTCGATCCTTGGATATCTTCTTAAGCTCTTCATTCACTACTTCAAATATTTCGCAAACTCTTGCGTTTATAATTCTCCTTAGGGCAGTTTTGGTAAATATGATCTCCTCTCCTTCTTGAGAAATCGCCTTCTCCTTCTTGGTATCACCCTTTGAGTTGATCGCCGATCCAAACTCTATCTTGATCTTTTCGGCGGTATCTATATCGCACTTCAATCCGATGGCGATATCGTTTGTTATATTATTGGAGCCGATCGGAAAGATCGCTATATGCAAAAGAGTGTTCTCTTCGAAAACCGCCAAAGAAGTGGTTCCGGCTCCAATATCCAATATCGCCACCCCTCTCTCTTTTTCATTAGGTTCAAGAACCGATTGAGCGGACGAGAGAACTCCCGGGATAAGATCGTTGACTCTGACATTTGAATCAAGAATCGCTTGAGTAGTATTCTTTATATATTGAGAAAACACTTCGACGATCATCACGTCGGCTTCGAATCTGATTCCTTGCATATCAAGAGGATCTCTGATTCCACCGACGCCGTCTATTATGAACTCTCGAGGAAAAGCGTCAACAATCTCTCTGTTTCTTGATATGGGGAATATTTTGGCCGCCGCAATGACTCTGTCAATGTCTTCGGAAGATATTTTCTGATCGGCTCTTGAAACAGCCACTTGCCCTCTTGAAGACGATGATACTATGTGACTTCCGTTCAGATTGGCATAGACTCCGTCAATTCGAGAATTGGTCTGAATTTCGATATTTTTAATACACTCGGTTATCGCCTTTGAGGTTTCTTCAACGTTGGAGACAACCCCTTTTCTGACTCCGGAAACCGGTTGAATGACTTTCGCCATCACTTCAAAGTTTGATGTTTCGTGATTATAGGCAACCGACAAGCCCTTGATCAGGTTGGTTCCGATATCTATCGCCGTTATCATGTTATTGCCAATTGACATATTAGGGCATTATACTATTTATGAATTTAAAAAACAAATCAGCCCTTTTTAAGGTCTGATGACAGATAAAATGACTCTTTTTCTCTCATTAAATCTTCTTCAAAATCGGTCTTATGATCGTAACCCAAGAGGTGAAGTATCCCGTGAATCAAGACTCTCTCAATACTACTTCCGTCTTGAAAAACTTTTTGAGGAGATATGATGACTTCGCCGATAAGGTCTATTCCGGTTCCTTTCAATCCTTCCCCGTTGTGACTAAACGATAAAACATCGGTTATTTCGTTAAGGTTTCTGTAATCATTGTTGATCTTTTTGATCTCGGAGTTACTGACGAAAGCGATTGATATCTCTTTGTTTTCGGCTCCTTCGTTTAAAAGAACTCTCTCAGCCAACGATTTCATCTTTGATTCATCAATGAAGAAACGAGATTGATTGGTTATCATTACATTCATCGTCTTGATATAATCAAAAACCCTTCTTACAGGGTTATCGGCTCAACGCCCCCTTAACCAGACGCCCAACTTCAGACCCGTCCGCCTTGCCTTTCACTTGTGGCATAACCAACGCCATAACGGCGCCGATATCTTTTAGCCCCGTCGCTTTTGAATCTCTTATCGCTTGGTCAATAATTAACGAAATCTCATCTTCAGCGAGTTGCTCCGGCATATAGCTCAATAAGATGTCGAGCTCTTCTTTCTCTTTATCGGCTCGATCCAAACTGCCAGTTTTCTCAAATACGGATATCGATTCTTTTCTCTTTTTAATCTCCGACGAGATAACGTCGATCAAATCTCCATCAGAGAGAGTTGCGTCTTCTTCCATTTTATCTTGATATCTCTTCTTTTTCTCTTTGTCATAGACCTCGGAGAGCAACATTCTCAAAACCGAGACTTTCGTTGTCTCTCTTTTTTTGACAGACTCATTCAGGTCGCTCTTTATCCTGTCTCTTAGCATATTTTAGAAACGTCCCATGAAACGAGATTTGTTGAGTCCGAGTTTTTCTTTTCTCTCGTACTCTTCTCTGCTTCTGATTCTTCTAAGAGCCGCCGCTTTTCTGGCTGTATCATTGAGCTCTTTCTGAAAAAATCTTCTCTTCCGAGCCTCTTTTAATATCCCGCTTCCCTTTATGGCTCTTGAGAATCTTCTGATCACGCTTTGAGTCGTTTCTCTCTCTTTTTTTTCAATCTTTAATGCCATTTTATCTCTTTATTATCTTTTAATCCTCCCAATATGTGAAAGTGGAGATGGAATATCTCCTGACCGCCGCCTTTCTCAACGTTTATCGCCACCTTATAGCCGTTTCCGATTCCTTTCTTAGCCGCTGCCAAACGAGCTGCGATAAGAGTTTTGCCGATCAACTCCGCATCTTCTTCTTCTATTTGATTGACCGATGCGATATGTTTTTTGGGGATGGCCAAAAGATGAGTTGGCGCCACCGGATTTATATTCTCAAAAACGATCGCGTAATCGTCTTCATAGACTATTTCGGCCGGAGCTTCTTTATTGACTATTTTACAAAATATACAATCTGTCATTTTTTAATTCTTTTTTTAATCTCTTTAACGGCGTCTTTTAACTGAACCGTCTCCTGACTTCCATTCTCCATATTGCGGATTATTACAGTTTCGTCAAGTGCTTCTTGTTGTCCGATTATAACAGTGAGCTTGGCCCCCACTCGCGCGGCTCGAGACATCTGATCTCTCAATGAATCCTTTCCAAAAGATTCACTGACTGACAGATTGCTCTTTCTTAACTCTTCCATAAATCTCAAACTCTTTCTTTTACCCAAATCTCCGAGTTGAGCCAAAAAAATCTTATCTTTCGGTTTTCTGGCTTCGGCTCCAATAACAGCTTTGATCGCTTGTATCACTCTCTCCACACCAAAAGCGGCTCCCACTGCCGGAGTGTCCTTACCACCCAAAAGCTTAACCAAATCATCGTATCTGCCGCCACCACCGAGAGCTAATGATTTATCACCTTCTGAGGTGATGAAGAATTCAAACACGGTTTTGGTATAGTAGTCCAATCCTCGAACCAAATGAGGATTGAGGATATAGGGAAGCTCTAGTTCATCAAGATATTCAAGAGTCTTCTTGAAGTGAAGTCGACAATCGGGACAAAGGTGGTCGATTGATTGAGGAGCCGATTTTATTATCTCTTGACACTTCTCACTTTTACAATCAAGAATTCTTAAAGGATTCTCTTTCAATCTTCTTTTGCAATCTGCACAAAGACTATCCGCTTTTGATCTCAAGTAACGAGTCAAGACTCGGCGATAAGCTGGGCGGCATTCCTTGTCTCCTATACTGTTTACCTCAATCGATATGTTCTTGAGCTTAAAATCAGAGAGAAGGCTGTAAACCAGCTGAATTATCTGGGCATCGGCGATCGGCTTCTTCTCACCGATCGTCTCAAATCCAAATTGCCAAAACTGTCTGTAACGCCCCGCTTGAGGTCGTTCATATCTGAAAAAAGGACCCATATAGAAAAGCTTTACCGGTTGGGGTCGGCCCGCCATACCGTGTTCAATGTAAGCCCGAACGATGGGTGCAGTTCCTTCCGGTCTCAAGGCCAATCTGTCTTCACCTTTGGTCTTAAGAGTAAACATCTCTTTTTTGACTATATCGGTTGCAATCCCAACACCCTTGGTGAAGAGCTCTTCATCTTCTATCATCGGAGTCTCTATCTTTCCAAATCCATAAAAGTCCGCGATCTTGTCGATCGCTTCGGATATTTTTTTATAATACTTATACTCAAAAGAGAGTATGTCATGAGTTCCGGTCGGCTTTTGAAACTTAATCTTCTTCATCTTTATCTTTAATAAATCGGTGCTCCGATAACTTCCGCCTTATTGAATGAAGCGACCCTGATCAATACTTTTCCCAATATGTACTCCCTTGAGAGAGCCCCCCATCTTCGGGAATCAAAAGACAATTGACGATTATCTCCCATAACAAAGAATTCATCGTCTCCCAATGAGATCTCCATCGTCTCACCCATGAAAGTGAAAGGTAGGTAACTGTTCTCATCAAGGCGAATGCTGTTGCCTTCGGAGATTATCTCAACCCCATTATCATTTATTCTGATTGTCTCGTTTGGAAGTCCTATGACTCTCTTTATGTGACGCAATGACGGATTCTGAGGATATCTGAAGACTATGACATCTCCTCTGACGGGATCTTTGAATCTGTAAGATATCTCGTCAACGATTAAATAATCTCCGTTTGAATAATTCGGCTCCATCGATTGACCGTTGACAACAAACGGCTGAAACAGAAAATACCTGACAGGTATAACGATCAAAAGAGCGATCAGTATCACTTTGATAATGTCAAAAAGTGTGTCGATTGGTTCTTTCATTCTCGTTTTTGAATATCATTCTATCAAATTTTTGTTTTTTTACAAGCTACCGAGTATAATGTTTTTATGAACAACGAAATTGTCATAATTGTCGGGTTGGGAAATCCAGGATTCGGATACCGTAAAAATTATCATAACGCCGGTTATTTAGCGGTTGATCTTTTAGCTCAAAAACTCAATTTCTCTCAATTTGTCAATTCCGAAAAGAATAATGCGATGATATCCGAAATGATATTAGACAAGAAGATCATCTTAGTAAAGCCGACAACGTTTATGAATCTGTCAGGCATCGCCGTCAAGAAAGTCGTCTCAAATTTCAAAACAGTAAACTGTCGATTAATCGTTGTTCATGATGATATAGATATACCTTTGGGAGACGTTAAAATATCTCAAAACAGAGGATCGGCCGGACATAAGGGAGTTGCATCAATTATAAGAGAGTTGGGCGACAAAAATTTCTATCGTGTCAGAATCGGAATACTTCCCGAAAAAAAACCTTCGGCTGTCGATCTCTTCGTTCTCAAGAATCCGACTCCCGATGAATTGCCTCTTTTTCAATCGGGAATTGAAAAGAGCCTTCTTTTTTTAGAAAATGAGATAAAAGATAAAAGCCGAAGTGATTAAACTTCGGCTTGCCCTCTTTTGTTCCAATACATCATCATCTCCGCTTGATAAATGACGTCTTCTATCGAAAGAGTTCCGTCATAGAAGTCGTACCCGATGGAAGTGTTAGTTGCTTGAGAGCGAATCCTGTCAACAACCGTCTCAACTTTTTCTTTATCTGTTTCGGTTAAAAGAACGAGAAACTCATCACCACCGATACGAGCTGCAAAATCGGTTTTCCGACAATTTTTCTTGATTACATCAGAAAGAGAGATTATGACTTCATCTCCTTTCTTGTGTCCCAAAGAATCATTAATGTTTTTAAGACCGTCGATATCAAGAAAGAGTATGGAAAACGGATGCCCGTATCTTTCAAAACGTCTCACCTCTTCTTTCGCTTTACGATAGAATCCTCTCCTATTTAGAAGACCGGTGAGAGAATCTGTCACAGCTTCGTCCTCCAATTTCAAGACCTTTTCCGGGCCAAGACGAATTATGAGCAAGATCGCTCTAAGAAAGAGACAGATTTTTCTAAAAACCATGAAATTACCTCCTTTTGTCTGATTGTGAAAGTGCTTTATTCCGTAGTGAATTCTCGATAGTATACAATGATTTTACTTTTTGTCAATAAAGAGAGCGCATCTGGGATGCGCTCTTTTGAGATTTAGAAAAAACTGATGATGATGAGATCTTCATTACAAAACACGATCTCTAAGTTCATCCTTTCGATTAAGAATTTGATGGGAACCATCGTCCTTTCGCCGATAATTATTGGAGTCATTTCACCAAAAAAAGATCTTCCGATAACCATGCCCATGAAGTCGATCTCGTCTCTTCTCTCAAGCCAGACCGTCCGATTGATCGAACCCCAAAAGACATCATAACCCGCGGCTTCGGCAATTAATCGAATCGGTACGAGATACTCTCCGTCTTCAATTACAAAAGGATTCTCATACCCTTCTATGACATCTCCTTGATAATAGATATGCTCTTTTTCCAAAAACATAAAGTTTGTTTCTTCCGTCGCTTCCGCCAAAACACTGTTTGCCATCAATCCCATCACCAGCAAGACTAAAACTACCAACCTCAATCTTCTCATTTTTAAAGACCTCCTCTCATATTTACCACTATCTTGCACCATCTTAATCAGCGCCACCTCTTCTGTCAAGAAAATATTCGGTGCTTTCAAAAATTGATAACGCAAATTTAAAGTGTCAGATAATCGACGTTGAAGCCGAGATCTTCAAGACAAAAGTTAATCTCTTCTTGAAGTCCCTCGTTGAAATAAAAACTCGACAAACTGTCGGTAAATCTGACCCATTCTCTGAAGTCCGATTCAGATGTTGTTCCGGGAGAAAGACAAAGTAAGTTTATCCGATCGGTGACTCTTCCCGTAATCATCCAATTGAGCGTCGGTTTTATCAATTGACCGTCTCTTATTCTCCAAAAGAGATCCAACAGATCGTCATCTGACGGAACGATAAGTTGATCGGACGGATGAAAATGAAAAAGACCGTCTATCTCAATCCTTGACTTTTTCATAAAAGATTCTCTCAATCTTTGTTCGATCCCCGTTTCAGGCATTACAGAATC
>Ga0265294_10001629_pt1 | contig 30286 bp, 27 predicted proteins | sample MunlanPumphouse3_FD_192504 | JGI IMG/M metagenome (GOLD analysis project Ga0265294, IMG submission 192504) | Groundwater microbial communities from a municipal landfill in Southern Ontario, Canada - Pumphouse #3 | ecosystem: Environmental > Aquatic > Deep subsurface > Groundwater | place...
CCTGGAGGGGAAGTACCTTCCAAGGGTTTGGCCGTTCGCCAATTAAAGTGGTACGCGAGCTGGGTTCAAAACGTCGTGAGACAGTTTGGTCCCTATCTGTTGTGGGCGAAAGAAGTTTGAATGGACTCGTCCCTAGTACGAGAGGACCGGGATGAACATGGCAACGGTATATCAGTTGTCTCGCCAGAGGCATGGCTGAGTAGCTGCCCATGGAATTGATAAACGCTGAAAGCATATAAGCGCGAAGCAGACCATAAGATTAGACTTCTCATTCGTAAGAAGTAAGTGCCCTCCAAAGTTAGGAGGTTGATAGGTTAGAGATGTAAGTGCTGCAAGGCATTCAGTCGACTAATACTAATAGCACGAGGACTTAATTTCTAAGATTTTAACCTAAAGTTAAAACAAATCATAAAATTTTTCGGTAATAGAACATGTTAAATAAAAGTATCTAGTTTTCAGGGAACAATTGTTCTCTATTAAGTCTGGTGACGATGACGCAGTGGACACACCTCTTCCCATATCGAACAGAGAAGTTAAGCACTGCAGTGGTGAAGGTATCCGCAAGGAGAGAATAACACGTTGCCGGGCTTTTTTTGTGGTTTTTTTCGAGTATTAATATATCTTTTTTAAGAAGAAATAATATGATATAATTTGAAAGAATTAGAGTAATAAAATGGAAAAAGAAAAAGACACTAATCGAAAGAAAAATATACCAGAAATTAGCTTAAAAGATATAAGCGGTTATATTGGTGATATATGTTGCGAAACATATGGTGTTTTAGGCTTAGTATCTAGCAAAAATCCAATTGATGTTATTCTAAAACGTGAACGATATAGTGAAGGTATTGGCGTTTATAAGATTGGTTCAAGATATAACGTTGATATCCATCTCACTGTTGCATATGGTGTTAAGATTACTGAGGTTGCTAGCGAAGTTAGCAATCGTATATTATATTTTTTGAATAAACAATTTCCTGGCCTTTTTAATAAGGTTAATGTTTATGTTGAAGAATTACGTGATCTTTAATTGCTAAAATTGGAGAAGACAAAATGAAAGTTATAAATGGACAAAAATTTAAAATGTTTGTTATATCAGCAGCAAACAATTTATATAATCATTACCCTGAAATAGACGCTTTAAACGTATTTCCTGTTCCTGATGGCGATACGGGCATGAATATGAATTTGACTCTTTCTAGTGGTGCTAAAGAAGTTATTAATCGCAATGATACAAATATTTATGAAATCGCTAAAGTTTTTTCTAGAGGCTTGCTTATGGGCGCTAGAGGGAATAGTGGAGTTATTACTAGTCAAATTTTTAGAGGATTTAGTGATGCTTTGGTAGGCAAAGAAGAAATTAACGCTATTGATTTAGCGAAAGCTTTCGATAATGGTCGTAAAATTGCTTATAAGGCAGTTATTAAGCCTGTTGAAGGAACTATTCTTACTGTTATCCGTGAATCAAGTAGTTTTTTATTGGATCATGTTAATGAAAAAACAACAATTGAAAATGCTTTAGATTTGATTTTAAAAGAAGCTAAAGATTCACTTAAAAGAACTCCAAACTTACTTCCTATTCTAAAGGAAGTTGGTGTTGTTGATAGTGGTGGTGCTGGTTTAGTTAAGATTTTAGAAGGCATGGACAGCGCAGCCCATGGTGAGTTTATTGATAAAAATTCTGCAACAGCTGTTGATGAAAAAAATGAAGATTTAAGCGAAGAAGAGGGCTTGAATAGCATTTTTTACACAACAAGTTTTGTTTTAAAACTTGGACCAGAAAAAAGTAAAAAGAATTTCCAAAAAAATAGATTTACAAGTGTTTTAAATGGGCATGGTGAGAATTTAAATGTTGAACAAAATGAAAATTTGGTTACTGTTTCTATAAAAGCTCAAAATCCTGGTGATATTTTGTCTTATGCACAAAACTATGGCGAATTTGTCTCACTTAAGATTGAAAGTAGTCTTGGGAATTCAAAGGTTTTAAGTCCTGTTATTCAAAAAGTTGAGGAGACTACTCCTATTAATAAAGTTGAAGAAAAAACAATTAATGAAGTTTTTTCGCCAACTAGAGAATACGCCCTTGTTGCAACTAGTTCTGGAGAAGGAATTGATAAACTTTTTCATGAGGTTGGAGTGAATTACATCGTCCCAGGCGGACAAACTATGAATCCTTCTACAGAAGATTTCTTAAAAGCAATTAAAGAAACGCAAGCTAAAGTCGTTTATGTTTTCCCAAATAATGGGAACATCATAATGGCTGCAAATCAAGCTAAGGATGTTTTGAAAGGAACAATCGATGTTATTGTTATTCCAACCAAAACAATAATGCAAGGCGTTGTTAGCAGCATGATGTTTACTCCTGATGTTTCTCGTTCTGAGAATATAAAGAGCATGACTGAGGCAATATCTACTGTAAAATCAGGTAGTGTTACCTTTTCAATTAAAGATACTGATATAAATGGTTTACATGTGACTAAAGGTGAATTTATTGGCATTAAAGAGTCTAAAGAAATTTTATGTTGCGATGCAAACAAAATTAATGCCTTGAAAAAGCTATTAGAAAAACTTGTTGACGACAATAGTGCAATTATAACAATTATCTTCGGAAAAGATATATCTAGCGAAGAAGAGACTGAAACAAGAAATTATTTAAAAGAAAATTATAAAGATTTAGATTTGGATTTAAGGCGTGGTGAGCAACCTATTTACAGTTTTTTTGTTGGCGTAGAATAAAATTTTAAAAAATATTCATAATTTTTTATAATACCTCCCTATATATTAGTGTGGGGGGTAAAAATGATCTTAAACAAGAGTTATATTTATCGTATTTATTTAACGACTAAACAAAAAAACAATTTTTCGACTCTCTATAATAAAAATGTATTTCTTTTTAATAGGATTTTAGAAGAAAAGAAAGAAAGAATTGATTCTAAAGAGGATGAAGCAATCTTTATTAAACCTTTCGTTCGTAAATTCATAGAGTTAAGAAGCGGCAATTTTATTTCTTATATGTCGACATATCGTCTTGCTAATCAAATTATTAAAAAATATAAGGATGGATATTTAAAAGATTTTCCAATGGCAAAAAATGCTTTGAAATACCCAAAGAAAATTCATTTTGATTTAGAGTTTAAATATACTTTGAATAGTCAAAAATTGATATTATCAATTGACCATATTGGTTCTTTTAAAATAAAATACCATCGACCATTGCCATTAAAATCAGTTGTTAGGAATATAATAATCGAAGAAAGAAATATCAATGAGTATTATATCAATATTTTGGTTGGGGAATTAGTTTCTATAAAGAACACAATACCCCAAAAAGCCGTTGGCCTAGATTATTCTTCGCCAAATCTATTTGTAAGCAGTGATAACGAATTAGGCAATCGCTTTCAGGTTAATAATTATAATCTAGCAAAAATTAAAAAGATTCAAAGGCAATTATCAAAGTGCAAGTTCAATAGCAAGAATTATCTAAAACTAAAAGCAAAAGAAGAGAAGTTATATCAAGACGTAACTAACAAAAGAAATTATTTTTTGCATAAAGCGGCAAATTATTGTATAAATAGGTATGACTTAGTAGGAGTAGAGACTTTGTCTTTAGCAAAAATGGCGCAAAAAAATAATTTAGGTAAGCACACTTATGAAAACGCCTACGACAAATTTCTAAAAATTTTAGAGTATAAAGCTAAAGAAACTGGTAAGTATTTTATCAAAGTTCCAAGATTCTATCCTTCTACTAGAATTTGCTCAAATTGTGGGCAGGTTCACGAAAAATTGTCTCTATCTAAAAGAATATTCACCTGCGATTGCGGATTCGAAATGGATCGCGATTTAAACGCCGCGATAAATATTCGCGAAAAAGCAATCCAAATTCTTTTAGAGAAGATGAATAAATATTATAAAGGAGGAAGCGAAATAGAAACTAATAAAGACTTTTTAAAAGATGAAAACCCTAGAGCATAGGGAGTTAGCCCATTGATACTTAAGCTCCGTGCTTATTGAGTGGGAAGATTAACAAAATTTTATAGCGTTGCGTTGATCATGCTACGGATAATTAAGCTACATATAGCATTGTTTTTAAAGGTGGGGGGTTAATCTTCCCACTTTTATTATTTTGATGATAAAATGCAAATATTCTAATATAATAAATAAGAGGTAAAATTCAATGAAAATTGTTATAGATATGATGGGCGGAGATAATGGTGTTAAAGCCACGATTCCTGCATTATTAGATTTTGTTAAATTACATGAAGATATTTATGTATACGCTGTTGGTGATAATTCTTTAGATAGCAGTTTAAAAGGTTTTAAAAATATTGAAATTATTCATTCCAAAACTATATTAAGGATGGACGTTGATCCAATGACTTCGTATAGAGATGAAAATAGTAGTTTAATGGTAGCCGTTAAGGCTTATCTTGATAATAAATGTGATGCATTAGTAAGTGCTGGTTCAAGTGGCGCATTATTAACTGCTTCCATATTTAAAATTAAACGTATAGAAAATGTTATTAGGCCTGGTTTTATAACTTCTTTCCCAACAGTTAAAAAAGGAAAGTATTTTGTTGTTTGTGATTTAGGCGCAAATAATTCAAATACTAAAGAAGAACTCCATCAATTTGCTAAGATGGGATCGTTGTTTTATGAGTTTGTTTATCAAGAAAAGAATCCAAGGGTTAACCTTTTATCTAATGGAACAGAGGATGAAAAGGGCAGTCCAGTAACAAAAGAAGCTTTTAAACTTATAAAAGCAGATAAAACTATCAATTTTAAAGGAAATACTGAAGGAAGAGACGCATTATTTGGAGATATCGATGTACTTGTTTGTGATGGATTCTCTGGAAATATATTCTTAAAAGCAACAGAAGGTACTGCAAAAGCTATGTCTTTTATGATTAAAGAAGCTTTTTCACGCAATATATTTTCAAAAATAGGTTATCTTTTATCTAAAAAAGGAATAAAAGATATGCGTACAAGAATGGATTACAAAAATGTCGGTGGAGCAATGCTTGTTGGGGTTAATGGAATTGTTATAAAAGCACATGGTAATAGCGATGAGCAATCTTTCTTATCCGCTCTTAACTTATCTTATAAATTAGCCAAAGATAAAATTGTTGATAAATTTAAGGCGGAAATTAAATGAAAAGCATAGATGAGTTCTTTAAACGATTTAATATAGTCCCTAAAAATAGAGATTTATACCTAATGGCATTTACGCACTCTAGTTTTAATAGTGATGCAAATACGCATCATCATGATTATGAGCGTTTAGAGTTCATGGGGGATAGCGTTTTAGGCTTTGTAGTTGCAAGTTTAATCTATAAAAATCATCCAGAAATGAATGAAGGAGCTATGACTAGAACAAGATCTACTTTAGTTCAATCAATCTCTCTTGCAAATAAGGCTAAAGAGTATCATTATGACGATTTTATTCGAGCTGGTCATTCTTTAAATCAAGATGAAGCTTTACATAATCAACATATTCTTGAGGATGTTTTTGAGGCCGTCCTTGGCGCAATATATATTGACCAAGGCATTAATTTTGTTTCGCAATATATTATAAATATGTTTGAAAACGATGTTATTAATTTTACTCCATCTGAAGTAAAAGATTATAAGTCGATTTTACAAGAAGCCATGCAAGCGGAGTATAGAGAATCAGTCGCATATAAGACAATCAGTGAAAAAGGACCTCCACATAATAGAATTTTTACTGTGGAAGTTACTTTTAATGGTCAAGTCTTAGGACATGGTGTAGGGAAAAGTAAAAAGGAAGCAGAAAGAAAAGCTGCTCAAGATGCATTAAGTAAGGTGGCTAAGTAAATGGGATTATTTAAATTTTTAAAAGAAAAATTATCTAAGAAAAAGAACGATAATACTGAGCAACAATCTCTAGACAAATATAATAAGGGACTTGAAAAATCTCGTATTAATTTTTCGAATAAACTTGATGGACTTGCCAAAAAATATAAAGAAGTAAACGAAGATTATTTTAATGACCTTGAGGAAATACTAATTGAAGCCGATTGTGGTATAGAATTTACTCTACAAATCATTAGCGAAATTTTAGAAACATCGAAAGAACAAAAAATTACCAATCCAAAAGATATTAATGAATTACTCGTTGATAAAATGTTTTATGATTATCTTAAAGATGGAGAAGATATACATAATGAAATCGAATTTAATCATAAGCCAGAAGTTTTGCTGATGGTTGGTGTTAATGGCGTTGGAAAGACTACCACAATAGCAAAAATTGCTTATCGATATCAGAAGGTGGGAAAGAGGATTTTGCTTGTTGCCGCTGATACTTTTAGAGCTGGAGCAACAGAACAATTACTTGTTTGGGGAAAGAGAATGAACCTTGCTGTTGTTACTGGCAAAGAAAATGAGGATCCAGCGAGTGTCGCATATGCGGGACTAAGTAAAGGCATAAAAGAGAATTACGATCTTGTGATAATTGATACGGCTGGAAGACTACAAAACAAGCAATTTTTGATGGACGAACTCGCCAAGATTAAACGCGTTATTTCAAAAGAAATAGATTACGATTTTGAGTGTTTTTTGGTTATTGATGCAACTACTGGACAAAATGGTGTTGTTCAAGCCAAAGCTTTTAAAGAAATTATTAATATAACTGGTATTGTTATTACTAAAATGGATGGAACAAGCAAAGGTGGAATTATTTTAGCTATTCGAAATTCTTTGCATATACCTGTTAGATTTATTGGTTTAGGTGAAAGGATGGATGATTTAGAAGAATTCGATTTAGATAAGTATTTATATGGCCTTTGTGGTGGGTTAATCGAAAATGAATGAACTAGAAGAATTTAATTACATTAACAATTTATACGATATCTATCGTAATTTATTCACAAGTAAACAGATCGAGATTATGGATAATTACTTTAAATTTAATCTTTCTTTGTCAGAAATAAGTGAAAATTTAAAGATTTCAAGAAGTGCCGTTCTTGATACAATCAATCATTCAAAAAATAAATTATTTCAATATGAGAAATCCTTAAATTTATATGCTAGAAATAAGAATATTGAAAAAATATTAGATGATGAAAAAATTGATAAAGAAGTAAAAGATAAAATTTTAAAGGAGTTATAAAATGGCATTTGAATCATTGACTGATAAATTTTCTAAAATAATAAAGAAAGTTAAAGGACAATCTCGTTTAACAGAAAGTAATATGGATGATGTTCTAAAAGAAATTAAGGTTGCTCTTTTAGAAGCTGATGTTAATTATAAGGTAACGAAAGATTTTATAAGCGAAGTAAAAGAAAAAGCGATTGGTGCAGAAGTTTTTGATAAACTTAATCCAAGTGAAACAGTCGTAAAAATTGTTCGTGATGAATTGGTTGAATTGCTTGGTAGCGATAAAGTAAAAATAAATTATGCTGCTCATAGACCTACATATATTATGTTAGTTGGTTTACAAGGTAGTGGTAAAACTACTACTGCGGCAAAATTAGCTAACTTAATGAAAACTAAAGAGAACAAGAAACCTTTATTGGTTGCTTGCGATATTTATCGTCCAGCTGCAATTGATCAATTGGAGCAATTAGCAAAAGAAATAAATTGTGACATATATTTTGACCGAAATAGTAAAGATCCAGTAGAAATTGCTGAGAAAGCTAAAGAAAAAGCAATAAAAGAATCTTATGGAGTTGTTATTTTTGATACTGCTGGTAGATTGCAAATTGATGAAGTATTGATGAATGAACTTAAAGAAATGAAAGATAAGCTCAATCCTGACGAGATTCTTTTATTGACTGATGCTATGGCTGGTCAAGATTCTGTTAATGTTGCTGGTACATTCAACAATTTGCTTGGCTTAACAGGCGTTATAATGTCGAAGATGGATGGAGATTCCCGTGGTGGTGCGGCTTTATCGATTGCTAAAGTTACAAGTGTTCCAATAAAATTTATTGGAACTGGCGAAAAAATTAATGATATTGATGTTTTTTATCCTGACAGAATGGCCGAAAGAATTCTTGGGATGGGAGACGTTTTAACCTTGATTGATAAAGTTCAAGAAAACGTTGATGAAAAAGAAGCTAAAAAGACCATGCAAAAGATGGAGGATGGTCGTTTTACTTTGGTAGATATGCTTGATCAAATGAAACAGGTTCAAAAATTAGGAAGTCTTGGTGGTTTAATGAAATTGATTCCAGGAATGCCAAAAGTATCTGACCAACAATTAGCTGTCGCTGAAAAAGAAATGAAGAATTTTGAAATTATTATCAATTCAATGACCCCATATGAACGTGAGAATCCAGATATCTTAAAGAATTCTAGGAAAATAAGAATTGCTAAAGGTAGTGGAAAAACTACTGCAGATGTAAATCGTGTTTTGAAGAAATATGAACAATCAAAAATAATGATGAAGCAAATGAAAAACTATAAAAAAGGAGGTAAATTACCTCCTGGATTTAATGGTTTTTAGTAAATTTTTTACCTTTTTCAATCGCATCTTGTTCCCATTTTGGGGTTGCATCAGTTTTTAATTCATCTAATAGTTTTTTATCTTCTTTTGTGAAGGTGTAATTTGCAAATAAATCAGGTCGATATTGTTTTGTTAACGATATCGACATTTTTTTATGGTATTTATTAATTGCAATATGGTTACCTGAATATAGTAATAATGGAACAGAGTCGTTTTTATAATCGAATGGTTCGGTGTATTGTGGATATTCTAGTAAGCTGTTTGTAAAACTTTCTTCTACTGTTGAAGATTCGCTTATTACGCCTGGAATTAATCTTGATATTGAGTCTATCAAGCAAAAAGCGGCTGTTTCTCCACCAGTTAGAATAAAATCACCTATAGAAATTGATTCGTCAAAATACTTATATACTCTTTCATCAACACCTTCATAATGCCCGCAAAGAATTAAGATTTCTTTTTCTTTTGATAAACCAATCGCCTTGGCTTGATTAAATTGCTTCCCACGTGGAGCAAGTATGATTTTATGCGTCGCATTTGTGCAACTAGCATTTAAAGAATCGATTATTGGCTGACATTTCATAATTAAACCAGCCCCACCTCCAATTGGTGGTGTATCCACACGTCCATACTTATCTTTTGTAAAATCTCTTATATTAACTAATTTTACTTCTATTAAGTTTTTGCCAATTGCTCTTTTTAAGATTGAAGTATTCAAAAATGATTCAAACATTTCTGGAAAGAGAGTTAATATTATAAATTTCATATCAAACCTTCAATTACATTTACAACAATTGTTTTGTTTTTAATGTCAATTTTTTTGATAAACTGTTCAACAAATGGAACATAGAATATTTTTCCATTAAAATCGCATTTTAATGTAAGTTGAGCAGGGAATTCTTCAATATCAACAACTTTACCACAATTCGAGTTATCAGAATTTGATATTATTGTACACCCTATCAAGTCTACATAAAAATAATCATTCTCATTTAGAACCGATTCATCTTTAATGGCATATAAATCAAGTTTTAGTAGTTCTTCAGTACTTTTTGAGTCTGGATATTCATCAAAAGAAACAACATCAAATTGCTTATCAAGTTTTCTATATGTGTTGACTGTTAATTCTTTATAATTGTTATTTAATTTAATAAAGACTTTATTAGATTTTTCATATCTTTTTTTAGCAAAAGAAGTGGTTGAAAAAACTCTTACTTCACCCTTTAAGCCAACTTGTTTTACAATCGTTCCAATTTTTAAATACATATCTTATTTTAGTAAAAAATAAAGGAGTAGTCACTACTCCTTTTTTTCTTTATCCTCTTGATCGAAAGATTCAAATTTTAAATGAACATGAATTCCTTCGAGTTTTCCGCTAACTGAGATTACATCTCTTATAGCGTTTGCTACAACACCTTTTTTACCAATTAATCTTGCGGTATCTTCGTTTTCGGCAACAATCAATAAAGTGACATCTTTTTCGTTTGTGCTTGGTTGTTCTCTGATTAATACAGCTTCAGGTTTGGTAATAATAGGGTCAATTATAGTGTGAACTAACTCTTGATAGTTCATAGTTACTTAGCCTTTTTTGTACTTGGTTTTTTAGCAGCTTTAGCAACTGACTTAGTTTTTACAACTTTAGTTTTTTTAGCAGCATTATTTTTTGCTTTTGCATCATTAGCTTTTGCTAAAATACCTTGTTGGGCAAAAATTGCTTTAATTGTATCACTAAATTGAGCACCATTGTTAATCCATTTTATGGCGATTTCTTCATTAATAACAGCACCTTTTTTACCTTTTTGTGGATCGTAATATCCGACTTGTTCGAGATATCTACCATCTTTTGAATATCTGCTATCGGCAGCTACGATTCTATAAAAAGCTCCTTCATGACGACCTGTTCTTGCTAATCTAATTTTTACTGACATAATTTTGTCTCCTTAAAACATAGATATTTTAGTAAAAACTTATATAACTGTCAAGTAGTTTTACTTAACAGGTTAAAATTATCGTTTTACAACCAAAAGTTAATGTGGTATATTAATAAGGCATTCTTTGAATGCTACGGACGGTCCGCTTTAATTTGTCACTATTATATGAACGCCAAGAGAACGATACAAGAAAGGGGTAACCTATATGAACAAGAATTTAGCAAAAGAGATTACTGCTAGCCAATTAAAGAATAATATCCCAGAATTTAATTCAGGTGATACTGTTCGAGTTTCTGTAAGAATTACCGAAAATGGTAAATCCAGATTACAAGCTTACGAGGGTGTTGTTATTTGCCGTCGTGGTGGTGGAATCAACGAAACCTTTACAGTTCGTAAAATGTCAAGCGGCGTTGGAGTAGAGAGAATTTTCCCTCTTCATTCACCAAATGTTGCTAGCATTGAAGTAATTAAAAAAGGTAAAGTTAGAAGAAATAAGATTCATTATATTCGTAAGAGAACTGGTAAAGCCGCTCGTATTAAACAAGTGTTTTAGTTAGTTGATTATTATTAAATAAAAAGTGACCTAAAATAGATGAGTTAATCTCATCTATTTTTTTATTAAAAAAGTTTATAATGCATATATGCAACAAAACGAAAAGAATGTCCATTGGTTTCCAGGACACATGAAAAAAGCCGCAATAAGAATAGAAGAACAAGTAAAACTTGTTGATTTTATTATTATTCTTTTAGATAGTCGAATACCAATTTCTAGCAAAAGCGAATTGCTTGAAAAGATTGCTGGGAATAAAAAGAAACTTTATGTTTTGACTAAGGTAGATTTAAGCGATGATGAAATGACAAAAAAGTGGCTAGAAAAGTTCAATAATAATGGTGATAGAGCGATTGGTTTAGATTTAACTAGCAATGCATCAAAAAAAGAATTGGTTAAAGTATGTGGCGAATTTGCTTCAGATAAAAAAGAGAAATATTTAAAAAAAGGCATTAAAAATATAGGATGCAGAGCAATGGTTTTAGGAATTCCAAATGTTGGTAAATCAACATTAATTAATCTTTTCGCATCTAAGCATCTTGCTGAAACTGGCAATATCCCAGGAGTAACAAAAAACATAACTTGGGTAAAAGTTGGAAATTTTGAATTAATGGATGTACCTGGAATACTCGAACCTAATTATAAAGATAAGAATAAAGCTATTAATTTAGCTCTTATTGGATCAATGAAAGAATCAATCTTGCCTACGCATGATTTATGCATATCATGCGTTAATTTCTTGCTTGCCTATTATAAAAAGGAATTCATAGAGCGATATGGCTTAGATGCGACACGCTTAGATTATGAATTTATCATCAATGAAATTGCAAAAAAGAGAGGGTATCTTTCTAAAGGCGATATCCTTGACACTAATAAATGTGAATTAAATTTGCTAAATGAATTTCGTAATGGAAAAATAACCAAATTTACTTTAGAAAGAATCTAATATGCTTACTTACGAAAAAAACTTCTATTCGGAAAAGATAAAAATTATTGTTGGTGTTGACGAAGCTGGTAGAGGACCATTATGTGGTCCCGTAGTTGCTGGTGCCTGTATTTTACCAATGGATTATCTTGATGAAGATATTAATGATTCGAAAAAGTTGAGTGCCAAAAAGAGAGAAATTGTTTTTAAAAGAATAGTTAAAAATTCTATTTCGTATGGAATTGGTTACGTTAGCCCAAAAGTAATTGATGAGGTAAATATTTATGAAGCGTCAAGAATTGCAATGATTAAAGCAATTAGTAATTTAAGGCAAAAATATGATTTGATTCTTACTGATGCAATGCCAATTAAACTTCCCAATATCGAAGTTATTCCAATTATTAAGGGTGATGCTAAATGCGAGTGTATTGCTGCAGGAAGTATTTTAGCGAAGGTTTGTCGTGATCATTATATGGAAGCTATGGCAAAAAAATATCCAGAATATAAATTAGAAAAAAATAAAGGATACCCAACAAAAGAACATGTTGAGCTTTTAAATAAGTATGGCCCTATCAAAGGTTTTTATCGTTATACATATAATCCTGTGAAAATTGCTTACATAAAAAGTTTAAAAATTATCTAATTTTTTAAAATTCCCTCCTATTAACTAGTAGGAGGGTTAAAAATGATAACCGGGAATGATATTCTTTTATATTTAAGTTATAAATATAAATCAAATTGGGAAGGGATGATGGAAGCCATTAAAAGGAGAGATGAGATAAAAGTTGAGGAAATTAAAGCAATCAAAGACAAATTAAAAAGTAAGTACGTCACGATGGTTGATAAAGAATATCCTGAATATTTAAAAACTTTAGGTCATCCACCTTTTGTTTTGTTTTATAAGGGCGATTTAAATCTGCTTAGTTACGATTCAACTCATAGATTATCTGTTGTTGGAAGTAGGAAATGTTCTTCCTATGGGGTTGATTCAACTAAAAGCATAATTGATGGATTGCCAAAAGATTTTTTGATAATTAGTGGTCTAGCTCATGGAATTGATAGTGTAAGTCACGAATCGGCGCTTAGAAATAATTTGAAAACTGTTGCCGTTTTAGGGGACGGACTTGAAAGGATTTACCCCGCTAGCAATAAAGAATTATCGGAGAATATTTTAAAAAATGGTGGTTTATTAATTTCAGAATATTTTGATGACGTTGAAGCAAAACCGGAATATTTTGTTAATCGAAATCGAATCATTGCTGTACTTTGCAATTTTTTATTGGTATCGGAAGCCTATGAAAAGAGTGGAACATCGATAACTGTTAATTACGCTTTGAGTTATGGAAAGGATGTTGGTTGCATTCCTTATGAGATTAAAAAAGGAAGTATTTGTAATACTTTATTAAAAGATGGAGCTTATCTAATTGAGGATGCTGATGACATTGTTCGAGTGATTCACTAAAAATATTTAAATAATATATATCTATATATATATTTAAGACGCAAAACTGAATTTATTTATTTGACAAATCTCATAATTATCTTTATATTTTGTTCGCAAAGGAAATATTATGAAATTAGTAATTGTAGAATCGCCAACTAAAAGTAAGACAATCGGAAGATATTTAGGTGAAGACTATATTGTCGAAGCTTCTGTAGGACATATAAGAGATTTAGCAACTTCGGGAAAAGGTGGTCTTGGAGTTGATGTTAATGATGGATTTAAACCAACCTATGTTATAAGTAAAGATAAGAAGGAAGTTGTTAAAAAACTTGAAAAGTTAAAAGATAAATGCGATGAAGTTATACTCGCAACCGATCCTGATAGAGAAGGAGAAGCAATTGCTTGGCACTTAGCTTCCGTTTTAAATCTAGATGTAAATACAACAAAACGTTTAGAATTTCATGAAATTACTCATGATTCAATAACTAATGCTATAAAAGCTCCTCGAGTAATTGATATGAATTTAGTTCATTCACAAGAAGCTCGTCGAATAATTGATCGTATTATTGGTTTTAAGTTGTCTAATTTAATGTATAGTCGTATTCGTTCAAAGAGTGCAGGTCGTGTTCAATCAGTTACTCTAAAATTAATTGTTGATCATGAAAAAGAGATTACCGATTTTAAACCTGAAGAATATTGGACTATTGAATCAAAGATTAAAAAAGATAGTAAGGATCTAACTATAGATTTAGTGAAGGTTGATGATAAAGTTGTAAAAATCACTAATGAAAAAGATTGTGATGCGATTATGTCGATGATAGGTGACGAAGTTAGTGTCTCAGAAATTAAGAAGACTGAAAGAAATCTATCGAGTAAGGATGCCTTTATCACTTCGACTTTACAACAAGAAGCCTTTAATAAATATCATTTTAAGACTAAAGAAACTACGTTCTTGGCCCAAAAACTTTATGAAGGTACTGAAACTGATGAAGGGTTAACAGGTTTAATTACCTATATTCGTACCGACAGTACGCGTCTTTCTGATACTTTTATTGACAGCGCAAAAGATTTTATTATTAGTAAGTATGGCGAAAATTATTATAAAGGGAAACGTGTTGTTAAGAAGAATGCTTTAATGCAAGATGCTCACGAAGCTATTCGTCCAACTAGTTTAAAACGCACTCCTGAACTAATGAAAAAATATCTTTCTGATCATGAATATAAACTTTATAAGTTGATTTATAATCGAGCAGTTGCAAGCTTAATGGTTGATAAAAAAGTTGAAGCTACTAACGTATCCTTTAAGACTAATAATGTTACTTTTCAAATTACTGGTAGTGTAACAATTTTTAAAGGTTATGATGTTTTAAATATTGATAACGATGAGAGTAATGCTTTACCTGTTTTTACTGAGGGTGAAAAATTTAAATTATTTGATACTAAGAAGGAACAACATTTTACTAAAGCTCCTGCAAGATATAGTGAAGGTAGAATCGTTCGTTTAATGGAAGAAAAAGGTATTGGTCGTCCTTCAACTTATGCTTCAACTATTCAAACTCTTATTTCCCGAAAATATGTAACGAGTGCTAAAGATGGTTTAACTCCTTCGGAGCAAGGAACTAAAACTGTTACCGTCTTAACGAAGTATTTTCCAGATTTAATGAATACTGAATATACTGCCGATATGGAAACTAATCTTGATAAAATTAGTGATGGAAGTGAAGAAGAACTTGCAGTTATCAAGAATTTCTATGATCCATTCATTACTCATTTTGAAGAAATCAAACCAAAGATTTATAAAGATCCATTAGAATACACTGGTGAAAAATGTCCAAAATGTGGCTCTCCTTTAGTAGTTCGACATGGAAGGAACGGCGATTTTGTCGCATGTTCTAATTATCCAACTTGTAAATACATTGAGAAAAAAGAAAAAGAACCTCTAAAGTTTGTTGGCAGAAATTGCCCAAATTGTGGTCATCCTCTTGTTTATCGTAAATCTAAATCAGGCGATGAATTTATTGGCTGTTCAAATTTCCCAAAATGTCGATATGTTGAAAGCATTAACGATGGCACAGTTAAAGAACCTGAAGAAAAACGTTATTGTCCAAAATGTGGTGGATTACTTGTAAAGCGTAAGAGCAAACGTGGATATTTCTATGGTTGTTCTAACTATCCAAAGTGTCACTATATTGAACCTATCAAGAAAAATGAAGAATAAAGTAAATATTATTGGTGCTGGTCTTGCTGGATCAGAAGCAAGTTATTTTCTTGCGAGTAAAGGAATTGAAGTTCATTTATATGAAAAACGACCTAAATTTCCTAGCGAAGCCCATCATACTGATTTATTTGGTGAACTTGTTTGTTCAAATTCTTTAAAGAACAAAAAACTTGATAATGCTTGTGGTTTATTAAAAGCCGAAATTGAAAAGATGGGTAGTTTAATGATGGAAGCTACTAAAGCTAGCGAAGTGCCTGGTGGCGATTCGCTTTGTGTTGATCGCGATATTTTTGCTAAATATATTACTAAAAAGATTAAAGATAATAAAAATATAATTATTCATTACGAAGACATAAGTAAGATTCCAGAAGGAACAACAATTGTTTGTACTGGTCCCTTAACTACCAAAGACTTATTGGATGATATTTCATCAATAAGTAAAGAAAAAAGTTATTCTTTTTTCGATGCTTCATCACCAATTATTAAGAAAGAATCAATAGATTTAAGTAAAGTCTATTTTAAATCTAGATATAATCAAGGCGACAATAGTTATATCGATTGTCCAATGAATAAAGAAGAATATGAATTATTTTTGAATGAATTACTTAACGCAAAAAAAGCCTTATTACATAGTTTTGATACGGATTATTTTGAAGGTTGTTTACCAGTTGAAGTAATTGCTTCTAGGGGTGAAGACACTCTTCGATATGGTCCAATGAAACCAGTTGGCCTTGAAAATGAAGGCTACACGCCATATGCTGTCGTTCAATTACGACAGGATAATTTAATTGGAAACCTCTATAACATGGTTGGTTTTCAAACTAATCTTACTTATTCTGAACAAAAACGAGTTTTTAGTCTTATTCCTGGTCTTGAACATGCCGAATTTATTCGCTATGGTCTAATGCATCGTAATAGTTACATCTATTCACCAAAGATTTTAGATGGCGAATTAAGGATGAAAAATAATCAAAATGTCTATATTGCAGGCCAACTCTCAGGAGTGGAAGGTTATGTTGAAAGTGCGGCAACTGGATTGCTTGCCGCTTATTATTGTTATATGAATTTAAACAATATTCCTCATAAAGAATTATCTTATTTTTCAGTTTTAGGGGCTTTAGTTCGATATATTACGCATACTGGTGTTAATAATTTTGAACCAATGAATGCAAATTTTGGTATAATTTTTAAAGCAAACGTGTTGCCAAAAGAAACCGTTATTGCTAATGCCTTAAATGGTGTTGAAAATTTTATCAAACAAATAAATGAACAAAACTGAGCAAGAATTTTTAAATTATCTTAAGTACGAAAGAAATTATAGCGACAATACTGTATCTAGTTATAAACAAGATTTAGATTGTTTCCATGCTTTTTTGTTTCGAGAGAATCGAGATTATTTAAAACTTGAAGTAAAAGATATTCGCGATTTTGAGACCGAAAGATTGACTGGCAAAGACACAAAAAGAAGCCTAGCTCGAAGAATTAGTAGTCTTAGGCATTACTATAAATTCATGGTTAAAAAGAAGTATGTTCAAGGGAATCCATTTCTAGATATTGATCCATTAAAGAGAAATATTAAATACCCTGAAGCTTTATATTATTCGCAAATAGTCGAACTTTTTACTAGAAATAGTGAAAGAAAAGATTTTTTGATGCCTCGTGATCAAGCAATGCTTGAATTATTTTACTCAAGTGGCATGCGTTGCTCGGAAGTTGCTAATTTAAAAACCATTGATATTGAGTTCCCTACAAAAGTTATTCGTGTTTTTGGTAAGGGAAAGAAGGAACGAATGGTTCCTTTTAGTGATACTTGCAAGAAATGTATGATTTCTTACGCAAAAGATTTAAGAGAAAAACTTCTTAGTACTCTACCCGTTGATCAAAAGACAAATTATTTTTTCTTAAATGCTAAAGGCAAGAAGTTAACTAATCGTGGGATTGAATATATTCTTCATGAAATTGAAATAAAAAATGGCATGAATATTGGCTTACACCCACATGTTTTAAGGCATTCGTTTGCAACTCACTTACTTGAAAATGGCGCCGATTTACGCTCTATTCAAATGTTGCTTGGGCATGAATCTATCAACACAACTCAGATTTATACAAACATTACAAAAGAGACAATGCAAAAGGAATATAACGAATATTTTCCACGAGCCAAAAAGAAGTAATCTATCGGATATATTGTATTGATTTGGCATAGTTAAAAGTGCTAAAATATACATACTTTTGGCGTAAGCTAAAAGAATACACACATTATGGATTCGTTTTCCTAGTCTCAAAATTAATTTTTTGAGGGAAAATGTTCGAAGTAATGGAGGTTTTAACAAATAGGAGGTCTCATTCAAATGAGCGTAGAAGTTAAAAAGGAAGTTGTAGAAGCTGTTGCTACTGATGTTGCTGCTAAAGAAGAAGATGCTAAAGTTGCTGCTGAGAATAATGTTATGGCCGCTGCTGTTCATGATCCAAATGCTCCAATCGTTTCTTTAAAGAAATTGCTTGAAGCTGGTGTTCATTATGGTCATCAAACTCGTAAATGGAATCCAAAGATGGGTAAATATATTTATTGCCCACGTAATGGTATTTACATTATCGATTTAAATAAGTCTAAGACTGGAATTGAAGATTCTTATGCAAAATTAAAAGAAATCGTTAGCGAAGGTGGAAAAGTACTTTTTGTTGGTACTAAGATTCAAGCTAAACCAATCGTTGAAGCTGAAGCTATTCGTAGCGGTTCATTCTATATTACAAATCGTTGGTTAGGTGGAGTTTTAACTAACTTCAAGACTATTCAAACTCGTATTAGAAAGCTAAAAGATTTAGATAGTGCTGAAGAAGACGGAACTTGGGATAAACTTCCAAAGAAAGAAGTTATTCAACTCAAGAAGTTAAAAGCTAAACTAAGCAAAAACCTTGAAGGTATCAAGGAAATGCGTAAAGTTCCAAATGCTTTAATTGTTGTTGATCCAACAGTTGAACATAATGCTGTTAAAGAAGCTAATAAGTTAAATATTCCTGTTTTTGCAATTTGCGATACAAACTGCAATCCAGATAACATTAATTATGTTATTCCAGGAAATGATGATGCCACTAAGTCAATTCAATTAATCGTTGGCGTTTTAAGCGATGCAGTTGTTGAAGCTAAGGGTGGATTACCAACTATTGCCTACACTAAAGATGAAGGCGATGAAGTTACTATGAAAGATGCTATCCGTCAAGCTGATAGAGAGAATGCTTTACGTCTTGCTGCTCGTAGAGAAATGCAACGTGAAAGAATGGAAAAAGAAAAAGCTAGAAGAGATAGTTATGATTCAAAATTCCATAGAAATGATGATTTTGCAAGCAAAGGTGCTGATAAACCAGTTGCAAAGAAAGTTGTCAAGGAAGTAAAGGAAGAAGTTAAAACTGAAAATAAGGAGACCAAATAATGGCAAATATTGAATTAATTAAAGCATTACGTGAGCGTACTGGAGCCGGGATTCTTGATTGCAAAAATGCACTTACTGCATGTGGAGATAATTTAGATAAGGCCACTGATTGGTTGAGAGAAAAAGGAATTGCAAAAGCTGCTAAGAAAGCTGATAGAATTGCTGCTGAAGGTTTAGCCGCAGTTTATATTTGCCCAAAATGTGGCAACGCTTCCATTGTTGAAATTAATTGTGAAACAGATTTCGTTGCAAAAGCCGATCCATTCAAAGAACTTGTTAAGGCTTGTGCCCAAATAGTTCTTGAAAAGAGACCAGCTGATGTCGCAGCTGCTAAAGAATTAACTAAAGAATTATTCACTAATGCTACAGTTAAACTTGGTGAAAAACTTGATTTCCGTAGATTTAGTATTCTTGAAAAAGCCAAACCAGACAATGGTATTGGTTCCTACATCCATATGGGTGGAACTCATGCTGTTTTAGTTCTTCTTGAAAAAGATGATCCAGAATTAGCTCAAGGAATTGCTATGCACATTGCTGCAAATGCTCCAAAATATATCCTTGAATCCGATGTTTCTAAAGAATATATCGAATCAGAAACCAAGATTCAACGAGAAGTTGCTAAGAATGATCCAAAACTCCAAAATAAGCCAGAGCAAGCTCTTGCTAGAATTATCGAAGGTAAAGTTCATAAAGGTTATGCTGAAGTTACTTTAGCTGATCAAGAATATTTACTAGATAACGAGAAGACTGTTGGTCAACTTCTTACTGAAAAAGGCAATAAAGTTCTCAAATTCGTTCACTATACTGTTGGTGAAGGTATTGAAAAACGAGTTGATGATTTTGCCGCTGAAGTTAAGAAACAAGCAAATAACTAAAATTGTTAAAAATAGGCACACAATAGTGTGCCTTTTTGTTATAATAATATCCGAGGTAGATTTATGGAGAGCAAATATAAAAGAATCATTTTAAAAATAAGTGGAGAAGCTTTAGTAGATGAATCGAATCACGAAGTCTTAGATGGTAAAAAGATTGAATCAATCGCTAAAACTCTTAAATTATTACATGACAACAATGTTGAAGTTGGTGTTGTTGTTGGGGCAGGTAATATATTTAGAGGTAAACTCTCTGACGAGCTTAATATTGACCGAACAGATGCGGATTATATGGGAATGTTAGGTACAGTTATTAATTGTGTAGCAATTTCTAGTTGTCTTGAAAAAATGGGAATTGAAACACGTGTAATGTCCGCCATTCAAGTTAACCAAATTTGTGAACCTTATAGATATAAAAAAGCTCGAGCCCATCTTGCAAGACATATAATTGTGTTCTTTGCTGGTGGCACTGGAAACCCATATTTTACTACAGATAGTTGTGCATCATTACGTGCTCTTGAAATGAATTGTGATGCAATTTTAATGGGTAAGAATGGAATTGATGGCGTTTATGATAGCGATCCAAAAATTAATAAGAATGCAAAGTTTATTAAAAATTTAACATATGATGATATTATTAGACTAAATTTAAAAGTAATGGATCAAACTTCAATTGCGATGCTTAAAGATCATGGAATTGAAGTTAGGATATTTTCAATGAAAGATCCAAACAACTTCTTAAAAGTTGTTAAAGGTGAAGACATTGGCAGTACCATAAAGGAGAAATAATATGTCAGAAATTTATGATTCAGCGAAACAAAAGATGGAAAAATCAATTGAATCGTTACAAGCGGGATTAAATACTTTAAGAACTGGAAGAGCATCACCAAGTTTACTTGATAATCTTCAATGTGATTATTATGGTGATAAAATTGATGTTACTCAAATTGCAGCAATTAAGATTCCAGAACCAAGGCAATTATTAATAATTCCTTATGATAAAAACGATGTTAAGGCGATTGTTGCGGCTTTAAATGCTTCTGATATTGGAATTAATCCAGTAGTTGATGGCGTAAATATTCGTTTAATAATGCCTTCTCCAACACAAGAGAGAAGACTTGAATTAACTAAAAAAGCTAAAGGGTATGGCGAAGATGCAAAAGTAGCAATTCGTAATGTTCGTAGAGATCTTTTAGAAGAAATTAAGAAAACTGAAGGTATTTCTGAAGATTTAGTTAAACGTGATGAAGCTGAAGTCCAAAAAGCAACTGATGAAGTTATTTTAGAAGTTGAGAACTTAATCAAAGAGAAAAATGCTGAAATAATGGCTATTTAGGTTTTATGGATAAGGACAATAAAACAACAGAAAATAAACCAGTTAAAGAAAATAATAATCTCCACGTAAATCAAATTAATCCTGAAGGTAAGAAAACCATGATTAATAGGATTATTGTTGGAGTTATTATGTTTTTAATTGTGGTTCCATGCTTAATCCTTGGCGATTATGTTTATTTTGCCTTGATTTTTTGTATTGCGATGGTTAGTTGCCATGAAATTATTATGGCTCCTCAATCTTTAACACATAAATATAAAAATATAATTTATGTTTTTGCTTATGTGATGATGATTCTTTTGATTTATTGGATTTTTATTAAAAATAATCTAAAGGAATATGAATTTTTAAAACAAAATGGGAAACTTGATCAGTTCAATTTTAATTTAGCTAATGGATTTAGTGTTCCACAAATTAGTTTAACAGCATTCTTTGTATGTATTGCGTTCTTTTTCTTTATGGTAATTATTGATAAAAATTTCTCGATTAACGATGCATTCTATTTTATTTCGATGCTCTTTATTGTTTCTATTGGTTATCAATGTGCATTATTCTTAAGGTATTATCCTTTTGTTGATATGCATATTTCAAATCCAAGTGCGACTGGTATTGAACCATTCTTTAAATATTGGCAATCAGCTGAACTTGTAATGTTTTTATTAATTGGGGTAACAATGAATGATGTTGGTGCTTATTTTGTTGGTGTGTTATTTGGAAAACACCATATGACACCTAGGATTTCTCCTAAAAAAACATGGGAGGGATTTGTTGGTGGAATATTGATTTCAATTATTGTGAGCTTCTCTTTTGCGATGATTTTAGATGCTTTAGGATCGCCATTAACAAGTTTTCTTGATATAAATCATTGGTATAATGTTCTTATTTTGTCTTTAGTAATGCCATTAACTGGCTGTTTAGGAGATTTAATGTTTAGTAGTGTAAAAAGAAATTTTGGAATTAAGGATTTTGGAACTATTCTAAAATCGCATGGAGGAATTCTTGATCGTGTTGATTCATTAATTTTCTCTGCCATTGGTGTTAGTTTATTTGTTGTTGTTATGTCTAATGAGTGGGGGATTCTATTATGACACGAACCATCTGTGTCTTAGGTGCAACTGGTTCGATTGGGTCTCAAGTTATTGATATATTAAAGAAACGTGAAGATTACGAATTAGTTGCCGTTACTTGCAATGAAAATATCAAAGCGCTTATAGAAATTTTAAATGCTTTTCCAAGTGTCAAATATGCCTATACCTCAAAAAAGTATGATGCAAACGAACTTTCTATCAAGTTTCCTAACATAAAGTTTTTTTATGGGAAAAAAGGCATAATTAGCTTAATTAAAGTTTCTAATTGTAATGTTTATGAGAATTCAATTTCTGGATTTGCTGGTGTAATGCCTTCAATCAAAATTCTTAAAATGAATAAAATTCTTTTATTAGCTAATAAAGAAACGCTTGTTATTGCTGGAGAATTCGTTAATGCCTTGCTTGATGATGGTTATGGGAAATTAATTCCAATTGATAGTGAGCATGTTGCTATCTCTAAATGTTTATATGGTAGAAAAATTGAAGATATAAATAAGATAGTAATTACTGCTAGTGGTGGTAGATTTTTTAATTATACTGATGATGAATTAGCAAAAGTAACACTAAAAGATGCTACAACTAATCCAAATTGGAACATGGGAAATAAAATTACAATTGATAGTAATTTGATGTCTAATAAATGTTTTGAACTTATCGAAGCTTATTATTTGTTTAGAGTTCCTTTTGATAAAATTAGCGCAGTTGTTAATAGGCAAAGTATCGTTCATGGTTATGTTGAGTTTAATAACGAAACAAGAGTAAATGTATCTAAACCATCGATGTCTTTTGCGATTGAATATGCACTTAATTTAGGATTGCCAAAAGATTTATTAAATGGATTTGAAGATGTTAAGAAAGATGTTTTAAATGATTTTAAATTTGAAGAACTGAGTTCTAGTAGATATCCAGTATTAAAATATGCAAAGTTTGTTGTTGAACACGATGTAGATGCTGGGTGTGTATTAAACGCTTGTGATGAAGTTGCTGTGGCTGCTTTCATGGCTGGTAAAATTAAGTTCGTAGATATTTTACCTATAATTGATACTGTTATGGCAAAATATAAATTTAAGAAAAATGTTTCTTTGTCTGGGCTTACAAAAGCTGATCTAAAGGCTCGCACTTTGACTAGACAAATTATTAGTAAAATGGGAGTTAATTTATGAAATTATTATCGTTAATTTTGTTTTTAATAGCACTTGGTGTGCTTGTAACAATACATGAATTTGGGCATTTTATAGCTGCAAAATCTTTTAATGTTTATTGCAGTGATTTTTCAATTGGTTTTGGTTATAAAATCTTAAAAATCGGTAGAAAAAAACCTGATGAGAAGAAATCTTCTTTATTTTTTATTGAAAATAAAAATCCAAAAAGCGAAACAACATTTTCGCTTGGAATAGTTCCTCTTGGTGGCTATGTTGGCATGCTTGGAGAGGATGATGATGATGTTTTAAAAGATAATCCAGAACTTAAAGGTAGAAGCGTTGAAGACATTAATTTTTGGAAAAAATTGATTGTTTTCTTTGCTGGAATTTTCATGAATTTTATACTTGCTTGGATAATTTTCTTTATTTCTGCTTCATGTTTTGAACAAAAATCAATTAATGCTCTTAATGAAATGGGATACGTAAACGAAGAAACTTATATGAGTCAAAAAGTTCTAACAACTGATTATGAAGGGCAAGAGCCTTTAGTTTTTAACGATCCTGAAACAGTTGATGGTTCAACAAGTAGCTATGTAATTAATGTGAATAAAAAGTCTAAATTAAGCGAAGATAGCAACTATTATTCAATTAATGATCCAAGTGTACCTGTTAAAATTAGTAGCAAACCTGATTACTATTATTCAATTATATTTAATTCAAGTAATGTTGGTTATAATGACTTAGATTTTTCTCAAACAATGAAAGTAGTTGTTGCTTCTAAAGAAGGCGATAAGTATTTTCCAAAAATTACTAATAATAATTACGAGTACTATACGTTTGAAAAAGGCGATACTATTGAACCTATTAAAATTTATATTTCAAAAATGGTTGATGGTGATTTAAAAAATGATGATTTAACAACTGCATATTTGCATTTAACGATTGATGATAATTTAGCAATTGAGCATCTAGGGTTTGGTACGTATATTAATAGTTATTGGAATGGATGGAATAGTTTTAATGTTGCATCAAAGCAATGGTGGAATTCGACTAAATTAATTGGAGAAACGCTCGGTAAATTATTTTATGATTCCGACACATGGGGACAAGTTGGTGGACCTGTAGCAATATTTACTCAGACAACTAGTATTCTTTCTAATTATCCTTTCTACTTTTATCTTAATTCATGGGGAATGATTAGTGTAAATTTGGCTTTGTTTAATTTGCTTCCTTTCCCAGGACTTGATGGCTGGCAAATTTTGGTCAATATTATAGAAGGTTCAGTTAATTTATTTAAGAAGAAAAAGAATAAAAATAAGAGTGGCATGAATGCGAACGATAAGAGCATTGATGCGACTAAGGAAGTTAATGTTGGTGATAAAGTTGTTAATGTTGATAAACCATGGAAATTCCCTGCAAAAGCAAAGAATATTATTTCGTATATAGGTCTTGGATTATTATTCTTACTTGCCGCAGTTATTTTTGTTAAAGATGTGATAGGATTATTTTAATGACAGTAAGAGATAGACAATTTTCAAACAGATTTTTAAGATCAATCGAAATAAGAGATTACGATAATTTTGATATACAAATTATTTCGGTTGTAAAATCATCATTTGATCCTAATTATTTAACATTAACTATAAGAAAGTTTTCGCCATGGGATTACAAATTGCTTTATCGTTTTATGAATGGAATCATTCACAATAAAACATACCGCGCGAAGGTTATTTTTACTTATGAAGCTGAAATTCATAATGAAAAACTAGATGAATTAATTTCAGATTGGTATTTCGATAACGCTCATATTAGTCCAAATTATAAACTTAGTTATTCTAAAGACGAAAGAGATCGTAATTTATCGTTTATTTTTAATACTAAAGAAGAGGAAGATAAATTTAAAAAATATAAGAATGATTTATATTCTTTTCTTCATTCTATAAACTATGATTTTAATTTGAATTCGATGAATCTAGAGACAAATAATACGAAAGTTGTCGAAGAAGAAATAAGCGAACCAAAAGCTGAAGAAATTCCAACTAATAAAGAAGAAGATTTCGAAGGTTTTAAAAAGCAAACCGAAGAAAACATCGAGAATGATTTAAAAACAAATTATGAAAAAATGCTCGAAGAGCGTCGTCAAAATGAACTTTTTAAAAAAGGTGATTATCAAGAAACAAAAATTATTCAAATAGACACAAATAGTGGTGCTGTAGATGTTAATGGCAAAGTTTTTGAAGTTACTCTTAACCAAGCTCGTACTGGAAGAACAATTTGTAGAGTCGGACTTGATGATGGTACTAATGCCATTTATGCAACTTTTATTTCAAATGATAGTGCGCTTAAGCCTGAAGATTTAGCAAAAATTCAAGCTGGTCAAAATTTACGTGTGGAAGGACGTGTAACTGTTGATAAATTTAGAAAAGATACGATGATTATGGGTCATTATTTCTTTTTGCTCCCACCAACACCAATGCGAGATGATTTAAGCAAAGATAAGCGAGTTGAATTACATTTACATACAAAGATGTCCGAAATGGATGGCGTTAGTTTCTTTAAAGATTATGCAAAACTTGCTAAACATATGGGACATAAAGCCATTGCTATAACAGATCATGGCAATGTTCAGGGATTCCCAGATGCTCAAAGGGTTGCTAAAGATGTTGGTATTAAGGTAATTTATGGGAGCGAACTTTATGTTATTGATGATTGCATATCGGCAACTATCAATGCAAATGATGAACTTTTAAGCAACGCAACTTATTGTTGTCTTGATACTGAAACAACTGGTTTGAATAATAAATTTGATAAAATAACTGAATTTGGTGCTGTAAAAATAGTTAAAGGCGTAGTTACAGAAAGAATGGATATTTTAATTAATCCTGAGATTCCTATTCCTTTAAAGATTCAACAAAAAACACATATTACTGATGAAATGGTCAAAGATAAACCAACTATTAAAGAAGCGTTGCCTGATATTTTAAAGTTTATTGGTAATTCTGTTATTGTTGCTCACAATTTAAAATTCGATTATGGAATGCTTAATGAAGCAATGATGCAAAATGGTTTTGGGCAACTTAAGTTGCCTGGTATCGATACTTTAACTTTATCAAAATATCTTTTTCCTGATAAAACAAAGCATTCTTTAGGGGCTACTTGTAAATATTATGATGTTGAGTATAAAACTGATGAAAACGATGATGAAGAAGAAGTAGTAACTAGCGATGACGCAAGTCAACACGCTGCCCACAGAGCTGATTATGATGCTGAAGTATTGGCTAATGTTTGGCTTATTATGCGTGTGAATTTTGTTAAAGATAATCCAATGACTAAAGTTTCAAGTCTTGGAAAATTACCTTTAAATCAACAAGAAATTTCAAATTTAAGAGATTGCTATCATGTAGTTGCTTTAGTTAAAAATAAAGATGGTGTCAAACCTTTATATCAGATTATTAGTGATGCTCATATTAATAATATGGGTTTCCATTCTTATACAACAAAGTCATTCTTAGATTCACATCGTGAGAATTTACTTTTAGGAAGCGCTTGTTTTAATGGTGAAGTTTTTCAACTTGCAATGCATAGTGATATTAATGATGGGTTGAGAAAAGCCATCAAATACTTCGATTATATAGAGATTCAACCATTAGAAAACTATCGATGGTTAGTGGATGTTGGTGAAGTTCCTTCTATGGATGATCTTAAAAAGATTGTTGAATACATAATAAAAATAGCAAAAGAAGAAAATAAATTAATTGTGGTTACTGGTGATTGCCATTATTGCGACCCATCCGATAAAGTTTATCGTGATGTTATTATTAACGCGAAACAAGTTGGCAACAATTTACATCCTCTTAATTTTTATCGTCGTGCAAAAATGGATTTCTTTGAAAATCCTGACCAACATTATCGTACAACGGACGAAATGCTTAAAGCTTTTGATTGGCTTGATCCAAAAGAAGCTTTTGAATATGTTGTAACAAACTCGAATAAAGTTGCGGATATGTGCGAAGAAATTATCCCAGTTAAAACGGATACTTATACACCAAAGATTGAAAATAGTGAAAAATTATTAACCGATTTAGTTTATGGCAACGCTCATAAATTATATGGCGATAACTTACCAAAAGTGATTGAAGACCGTATCAAGAGTGAACTTGATGGTATTATTAATAATGGTTATAGTGTTATTTATTATATTGCATACGAACTTGTTAAAAAGGCGAATGATGATGGATATATTGTTGGTAGTAGAGGCAGTGTTGGTTCAAGTTTAGTTGCTACTTTAGCTGATATTACCGAAGTTAATCCTTTGCCACCACATTATAGATGTCCAAATTGTAGACATGTTGAATTTTATGAAGATGATACAAGCATGTCGGGTTTTGATTTACCCGAAAAGAATTGTCCAATTTGTGGGACGAAGATGATTGGCGATGGTCAATCAATTCCTTTTCAAACTTTCTTAGGATTTAATGCTGATAAAACACCTGATATTGATTTAAATTTCCCAACTGATTATCAATCGACCGCACATAATTACACTAAAGTTCTTTTAGGTGCGCAAAACGTTTATCGTGCGGGAACTATTGGCACAGTTCAATTTAAAACTGCTTATGGTTATGTAAGAAAATATTTTGAGGAATTTTTACATCAAAATCCTGATTCAATTAATGGTAGTAGAATAGCCTCTATTGCTTATGGATGTACAGAAATTAAGCGTACTACTGGGCAACATCCAGCAGGTATTGTTGTTGTACCTAATGGTTATGATATTAATGATTTTACGCCTGTTCAATATCCAGCTGATGATATAATGGCGGCTTGGAAAACTACGCACTTTGATTTTACAAGTATGCATGATACACTTTTAAAACTTGATATTTTAGGTCACGTTGATCCTCAAGCTTTAAAGATGATGTGCGATTTATCTAAAGTAAACATTAAAGATATTCCAATTGGTGATAAAAAAGTTCTTTCATTATTTACAGTTGATGATGCCTTAAATTTAAGACATTTATATTTACCAAAAGACAATGGTGCTTTAGGTCTTCCAGAATTTGGTACGGATTTTGTTCGTCAAGTTCTTCGTGAAGCTCAACCAAAAACTGTTAAAGATTTAGTAATTATTTCCGGTTTAACGCATGGTACTGATGTGTGGAATAATAATGCTGAAGATTTAATTCAAAATAAAGTTACAACACTTAATGGTGTTATTGGTTGTCGTGATGATATTATGACTTATCTTATTTCGAAAGGATTAGAACCACATAATGCATTCGTTATTATGGAAACTGTTCGTAAAAAGGATAAGCAATTAAAAGCGGAACAAATTAAAGATATGCTTGATCACAATGTTCCAGATTATTACATTGAATCTTGTAAGAAAATTAAATATTTATTCCCTAAAGGCCACGCTACAGCTTATGTTATGATGGCTTTACGTGTTGGTTATTTTAAAGTTTATCGTCCACTTGAATATTATGCGACCTTCTTTACTTTAAGATGTGATGAATATGATATTGGCGTAATGGTTGGTGGAATTGATAAAGTTCACGAAAAACTTGAAGAATTATATCGTAGGCGACAAAGCAAGAACCCAGAAGATAAATTAAGCGTTAAAGAAAGTGCTTTGATTACAACTCTTGAAGTAACTCTTGAAATGTATGAACGTGGTATAAAATTAAATAATATAACTATAGAAAAGAGTGATGGTTTTAGTTTCTTGATTGATAAAGAAAATAATGCTTTGATTCCTCCATTTAAAGTAATTGCTGGAATGGGAGCATCAGCTTGTAATGATCTTATTAATGCGCGTAATGAAGCGATGTTTACCTCAAAAGAAGATTTAATTAAACGTGGTAAAATTTCTACTTCGGTTGCTAAAATATTGACTTCACTTCATGTTTTAGATGATTTAAAAGAAAGTGATCAATTATCTCTCTTTGATTTTAATTTTTAGTATAGAATAAGGACGTGCCCCCGTAACTCAGCCCGGATAGAGTAGCATCCTCCTAAGATGAAAGTCAGCCGTTCGAATCGGCCCGGGGGCGCCAAAAGTTATTAATTTTTCTTCTCTTTATAACTTTATTTATAAAGAGATAAAAACAATTGATTTTTAGGTCATAATTAGTTATTATATTTAAGCGCGATTAAAAAGCGAATTTGTGGGCCTCTAGCTCAGCTGGGAGAGCGCCTCCATGGCATGGAGGAGGTCACCGGTCCGATCCCGGCGAGGTCCACCAGATAAAAAATGACATCGATTCTATCGATGTTTTTTTATGAAAATTATATATTATTTTCATTGAATTCTTAGATTTTTATCTATAAAAAGGTGAAATTTATAAGATAAGGTGTTAGAAATATACATACTAATTTCTATAAAATAAGTAAAAAATCTATATAAAATATTAGATATTTATATATAAAAAGATAAGCATAGTAAAATATTAATTTTAGATAAATTTTTGTTTTTAGTTTAAATTTTCAAGGATTTTTCAAGATAATTCCAGTAAAATAAAAAACATGTAAATATCTAAACTAAATTAATTTTTATATTAAAATTTAGAATATTTTATTTATAGATTATGAAAGCGCTTACTTTTACACTTATGGTGACTTTAGAGAATGATTGTCTATATATTTTCTAATTTCCTATAATTTCCAATTTAATAATCAGGAGGAGAAATTAATGAAAAAGTCGAAGATCTTAATGTGTTGTTTAACGGCTGGGAATGGTGGTCGTGGTCGTGGCATACCTCGTTTATCTGAAAATAATATTTTCAAGGCTCACGTTGAAGATAAGACGCTTTATTTCTTAGATGAAAAAGTTAAATTACCACCAGCATTAGCAAAGATTCCATCTTTCAAGGGAGATTTTATTCTTCCTTTAA
>Ga0265294_10001630_pt1 | contig 30260 bp, 22 predicted proteins | sample MunlanPumphouse3_FD_192504 | JGI IMG/M metagenome (GOLD analysis project Ga0265294, IMG submission 192504) | Groundwater microbial communities from a municipal landfill in Southern Ontario, Canada - Pumphouse #3 | ecosystem: Environmental > Aquatic > Deep subsurface > Groundwater | place...
ACTTCACCCGCGACGCGCCAGTCTGGCAGACGGGCGGAAAAACTGGAGTCAGCGTGACGAACAACTTGATCGGTGCAAGCGGAACTCTCTCCACATCGGGCCCGCTCAAGTTCTACTGAATGGGAAGGATGGGCAGGAGCGGTCCAGAGCAACCCTCCAACCCCCTCTTCCGTTCACAAGGAATGCTTCCAGTCATCTCCTAGGTATCAACTCCAGCGCAACCATCCTTTAAGTTTTGTGAGAGAGTCAACACCGGAGATATCGCCGGAGGTTGCAAGCTTTCGCTATGCTCGATCACACCAAAACCCGGTGATTCGCAATGTTACAATAACATTTATTAGAGATCACGTGAACCAGAAACGAGGATTACGTGCTTCTGAAAAGATTACTTTTCATTGCGTTGATACTGCTTTTTGCATCCCTGGTCCTGCAGGCGGCCATCGGCACCAACTCCTCTACCTCCTGCTCAGGCGCTCGAGATGTGATAGATACATTCTTTGATGATGAGCTGAATTTCGGCGCCGAATCGAACCCTACGGGCAACCCAGTCGGCGGAGGCGACGGCTACCAGGATATCACAACAGTGAATGCAGGGGCAAACTACGCCGTCACGACCACTGAGGAACTGCTTGCAGCTCTTCGGAATGCAAGCAGTGGAGACGTGATTTACATCGATGAGAAAGCCCAGATCGACCTCAATGATACTCCAGGAGGCGTGATCATTCCAGAGGACGTGGCCATATCAGAGGGTGTGCTCATACCGGAGGGCGTGACCCTTGCCAGTAACAGAGGAGAGAGGACGGCGGCTGGATCGGCGGCGTACTCCTTTGAGATCGAAGAATCAGGAGAATATGCCTTTTGGGGTCTTGTGTCTGCAAGCAGTGAGGATAATGGTTCCTTCTGGATCTCAGTGGACAGGGAGGAGTTCCGGCAGTGGGATCTCAATACGGGTCCGGATTGGAACTGGAGCAAGGCGGGGCGTCACTACCTCTCCAGCGGCCGGCACGTCCTGACGGTCCAATGGCGTGAAGACAACTCGAAACTCGATACAATCTTCGTAACAGATAGAGACAGTCACCCTGAGGAGACTGTACTGAATGAGCACGACATAGGGGTACAGATCTGGATAGAGGCAGAGTCAGCAATACTCTCATCACCGATGAAGACAGTGCCGGACCCCACGGCGTCGGGTGGTGCCTACATCTCGGTTCCCGAGGGTTCCGGCATGGGTGAATACCCTGTCTCCCCGGGCGGGAGGATCTCCCTGGAATCGACAAGTTCTGACCGTGGTTATATGGTTGGACTCATTATCGGGGGAGAAAATGTAAGGATCACCGGCCTTCGTATTGAGGGGCCGCACAAGACAACCAGTTCGGTGAGTCCGACGACGGTTGGGATTATCTCCTCATACCGGAACCTTGAGGTAGACAACTGCGAGATCTCCGGCTGGAGTAACGCAGCAATCGGCCTCATAGGTACGGGAGGCTCTGACATGAAGACCGGCGCTTACATCCACCACAACTACATCCACCACAACCAGAATGCCGATCTTGGGTACGGTATCAGCGTATCCAACGGCGGAGTAGCCCTCGTCGAGGCGAACTACTTCGACTACTGTCGGCATGGTATCGCCGGTGCCGGGAATGCCGGAGACGGGTATGAAGCGCGGTACAACATCTGCGGCCCGAACTGGGCTGGCATCTCGCCTCATAATTTCGACATGCATGGGAAGCCGGACCCGGATGGATCCGGTACGATTGCCGGAGACACGATCAAGATCCACCACAACACGTTCCTGGGCACAGCCTCGCAGATGCCGACATGCATTGCAATCCGTGGTGTTCCCCGTGACGGCGCATACATCGACCACAACTGGTTCTACTTCACCCGTGACGCGCCAGTCTGGCAGACAGGCGGGCGAGGGAATGTCTCGGTGACTGACAATCTTATCGGAGCGGACGGGCAGTTCTCCGCATCGGGTCCAATCCGGTACTACTGAAATGTGACACAGGGAAGGAGTTACTCTGCAGCAGGCGCGGGACCGGGCTGCACCGGACTCACGGTTTCACCGAGAGGGCTGGCACAGGGGCCCGGAGATACAATGGCTGTGGAGTGAAGAAAGCCCTGATCACTCAGTGCACCTCCGGGAAAGGCATCCCCGGTTTGCGATAAGAGTACGACAAAGCCGGAAAGCAGATCTTACAGCAACCATTCTCTTCAGAGGACTGTTCAGGGGAGCCATCATTGATACAGAGGAAGCAGAGTTCATTGCGTATTGTTCGGGATCACCCTCCCATATCAGATAGAATCATCTTTTGGATTATCTCCCGGAACCATTTCCCGGAACAATTTCTGGTCGCTGCAGGATTATTCTGAAACAATCTTTTCACCAGGCCCTCACTGACGATGAGCTTATTTATTAGGATTGAGGTGGAAGAGGGCTCTTCGGAAGTGGGGTCAGGTCGGGAATGAAAATTCGACTGTTAGAGAGGATTGCCAATCTCTTTCCATACCTGATGCTATCTGCCTACATCGCAGGCTGCATCTTCTGTTTATGGATTGACAGGATGAGTTACCTGATCAATGGATCGATTCTGGCAATCCCGGCAATTATCGGATCCTTTACATTCTTGTTCACTAAACAGAGGAATTTCGACCTATCAGAAGAGGTGGCGGGATTTTCATACAACCTTTTTGTCTCACCGATGAGTTTCCTGTTACTCTACATACTCTCCATCCTGGTCTTCCTTAGAACCCCTGTTGATTCACAGTGGCCCCTGCTCCTGGTGCTCCTCCAGTACGGCGTAATTTTAGTTCAGATTGGATCTGTGCAAGTGCGACCAACTGTAGTGCTCCTTGAAATCATGCTCATCTTTGCACTCACGATCTTCAGTAAGACCCTGCTGCCAGCCCTGTACTTCGGGGGCACAGACATCATGCCGCATAATTACATGTCCACGATCACCTATCTTTCAGGGCATGTCATCCCTGGCGAACTCGGGACATACATATACTTCCCCCTATACCACGTTTTTGTGGCTTTATCCGCATATGTGCTGGGTCTGGATACCCAGACCTCACATTTCATCACTACCGGCCTGATCTTCTCCTCAACGGTGCTCTTCCTGTATTATCTGGCCAACAGCGTATTCCATAACAAACAGATTGCTCTTCTGACTGTTCTTGCATATGCAATGAACGCCGATGTCATTTACTACGGCACATATATGGTGACGAGAACCATGGCCTATGTCGGATTTCTCATCCTCCTTTACGTACTCCACGTTATAGGAGACCAGAAGACTGACGTCAGGCAAGCTGTCATCAGGCCCACAATCTGGAGGACATTCGCTGTGGTCATGATCATCTTCATCCTGTTGACACATCAGGTTTCCACTCCCATGATCATTATCCTGCTTGGCCTCTTATTCGTCATCGCGCTATTCATTCAGGAGAGAAACCGCGTAGACATGTTTTTCCTGTTTGTCCCCATCTCCCTGTTCGTTAGTTACTGGCTCTTTGTAGCCTACCCCTTCATTGAATCTCTCTTTCCGCGTGCACAGGCTCTATCTCAGAATATCGCCTTCACCGAAGTGGTGTCCCTGGGTTGGGGTTTCCTTTTGAACCAGATAGACTCCCTGCTTATCATTGTTTTTGCGTTGATCGGGTCGCTTTATCTTGTATGGAAGCAACAGCCAAAATATTCAATTGTATTCGGCATTCTAGGAGTCATGTCAATCGTCCTGAACGTCCCAGGAATTCTCAATGTGATCTTCCAATTCACGACGGTGCTCTGCATCGATCGGTTCGGACTCCTTCTCTTACCGATGCTTGCCGTCGCAATAGGTGTTGGGATATACATCCTCATGCGATCCCTGTCCACCGTGAAGATGTCGCCGGGATCGACCGGGAAAATACTGATCATCGCTCTGGTCGCCCTCTATGGCATAGGTTCCCTCGGGTTCATCGAGGCTGAGCCGGGTTACAGCCGCTATTACTTCAACCAGGCCGAGGTAATAGGGTTCGATTACGTTCTGGAGAAAGTGCCAGGCGGATCTGATCTGCATGCGGACTACTATACGTTGCGGTTCTTCACAAGAAAGGAGATCGCTGAATCCGAAGAACTGAAGCTGCCCCACTACACCAATCATCTGCTGGGGAATGGACTGAAGCTTACGGAGGAGGGAGGATACATTGTTCTCACAAGTGATCAGCTCAGGCATGGAGGATTACTCCTCGGAGAGCCCGGGGCGATCGAAGAGCAGGAGTTTGATCCGGAGCAGGTTCGCCAACCCTACCTGCCTACAGAGGAGAATATTCAAAACATGACTCGCAGGCTATCCACTGAGGATAAGGTATATACAAACTCCGGCATCGAGATCTATCAGTTTTACGCTGGACCGGGGGGACATTATGGCAATTGATCCCCGCATAAGCCCGGCATAATGCGAGATCTATCTCCTCTGGAGGAGAGCAGCATCCCATTCTCCAGGAATCCGGTCCAGGCCCGACCTGAAGGGGCAGGCGAGATCATGATGATACCAGTCTGGACTTAGTAGCGTCTTGAATACCTGGCGGATCCCCGGGGATCAGATCTCACGGCATCTCAAACCTCTGTTGTATATCAAGATTACCATGCCCGTGCAGCGATGGGGTTAAACCGTCACTTTGAAGAGCACGTGCAGGATCGTCTGGCTGTAAGGGGAGTCATTCCAAAACGTATATATATTCCCCGTTCGAGAGGCACCCTGATATGCCAGGTATAGAGAGCCACAAAAGGATCGGATTAAGACTGATCCAGGGACATTCACCGGTTCCGGGATATGATCGCGAAGATACAGATCGGATGTATGTGGTTGGACAATCTACCTCCTGGTGAAAGGCGAGACGAATTTCCTTTATCATTCTATTCAGCATGAGAGCCATGAAACTACTTGTCTGTGCCTCAGAATATCCCCCATACGGTTCCGGCATTGCCAATGCCGTGTATAATGTCGTTGAGTACCTCAAGAGGCAGGGTGTCGAGTGTACGGTCTGTACACCAACAGGTCCGGATATCAAACTGGGAGACTGGAACCTGATCCTGAAGACAGGTGTTATCGGGCTGCTCAATTACTGGTATCAAGTCTCACGGCACTTCAAAGAACACAAGTATGATGTTGTCTGGCTCCAGAACCCACTGATTATCGCTGGAAATCCATTCCCGCGCTGCCTGGTGACGATACACTCAACCTACTACGGAATGAGCGCACAGAGGATCGGGAGCCTCCCCATTCGCCTGTATGAGTCGCTCGTCACCCACGTCGAGCGCTCCTGCCTTACCCGCATGCCCCCCACCACCCAATTTACCGGCGTCGGGCAACCGGTTCGTGAGGAACTGGAGATGATCGGGGTCGCAGGAGACCGGATAACCTACATCCCGAATGGGGTTGATATCCGGCATTTCCACCCCTCGCCCGATAAGAAGGCGTTCCGGAAGAAGTTCGGTATCCCGGCGGACGACACAATCCTCCTGAGTGTCGGTCGGCTAACGCCCGCAAAGCGGCCCTTTACCCTGCTTGAGGTCTTCTCATACATCGAGAAGAAGCGTCAGGACGTGGCCCTCTGCATCGCCGGTGGAGGTGAACTCCTGGAGGCGACACAGGACCTGGCGCGGAGGATGGGGTTGCGCAAAGTCCTTTTCCTCGGAAATGTTGACCACGATCGGGATCTGCCCGACCTCTATGCCTGTGCCGATTACTACATCATGACTTCGAAGTATGAAGGAGGAATGCCTCCCCTCACCCTTGCGGAAGCAATGGCCTCGGGGTTGCCGTGTATCGTCTCCGATATCCCGAACCTCGCGATAGCGAAAAAAACTAATTGTGGGAGAGTTGTCGCTTTCGATGATGCTGCAAAAGCCGGGGATGAAATTCTTCGTTACCTGAATAAAAAACATCAGGGTCATGGGATAAATGCAAGAAAATATGCTGAGAGTGCCCTGAATTGGGATGTCCTCTCAGCGAGATACGCACAAATCTTTGAGGATCTGGTCACAGTGTGAAATAGATCGGTGGCATCCATGGAGGTAAACATTCTAACGCCACATGTTACCTTTCCGGGCATCAGCACGGCGTCCTCACGACGTTCTGGCACAGGAGACGAGTCTCCATGGGAGTCACTATCATATCGGCGAATGTACTGGCTCAAGCATCGTTAGGTATAAGTTGGATTGATGTGCCAGTGCGAGTGGAGATCCAGTATGGACGTTATTGTTCTTGATGCACATCCTGTGGCGGACGTACGAATTGAGAGGCATATTACTTATCTAGCGGATCAGGGAGTAAACGTCTGCAGGATACACTACAACTATCTGGACGAGTCTGCAAAACCGGGTCTCTTCTCCCAGTGCGGAGTGAAAGGCTTCAGAATAAACCAGTTCCTCTTCCAGGGAAAAGTCCGGACCCTTTACTTCATGGGTTACTGTTTACGGCGGAAGATACTGACCGAGTGTCGTAAAGCTCTGAAGGCGCTTGATATCGATCCTGCACAGCCATCCATTCTCCATGTTCACGATCCCCTGCTGTTGCCGTTGGCCGCAATGCTGGTAAGGAGGAGCCTGCCAAACTCCAGTGTTGTCTATGACAGGCACGAGGTTTACGAGGAATGGGTTCACTTTGGAATCCCCATATCAGTCATTTACGAAGACCTTGCAAAGAGCTGGATCTCCGGAACGGTTGTCGTTTCGGAGCACCATCTCGGTGCAGTTCAGAAGATGTTTCCTGAGTCCTGCACCATAGTAGTCCCGAACTTTGCGGCATCCGCAGTTTATGATGCGGATGCGATAACCACAAAGATTCATCTCACCGCTCAGGAGGAGCATATACGGGCCGTATATATAGGAAGCCTCAATAACCAGGTCGATAGAGATGTCGACCTCCTCCTGGACATTGCAGACGCGGCCATTCAGGCATATGATAACGTGACCTTCTCTGTTGGTGGAACCTCCCTGAATGAGGATGTGGAAGTGAAACTGAACGATCTCGCCAGAAAGCATAACGGCAGGTTCCAGTTCCTCGGCTATGTTCCGCGAGAGAAGACCATCGAACTTACCGAGAAGGCCCATCTCGGCTTCTATCTCATGAGACCAGACACGAAATACTGGGTGGAGTGTTCACCCAATAAGATCTTTGAATACCTGGTGTGCGGCACGGTTCCGATCGTCAGAGCGAATATTGATCATGCCGACCGATTAAGAGAGTGTTCGCTGATCTTTGACCGGATGGATGAGAACGAAGTTATCATCCAGGCAGTTCTGGATCTGCTCGACAACCCTGAAACACTGAAGCAATACATGGTTAATGCCAGGGAGTTGAGTCTCGATTACACCTGGGAATCTGTGGCGTGCCGGTATATCGAACTCTATAGCACATTGTTGTAGATGGAAGAGTTGGTATGAACGCTATGAGGTCTCATACTCCGGCCGGAGCCACCCGGCATGTGCCATCATGATCTGGAGAATTATGGGATGAGATCCATCGCAACCGCTCTTCAGGAATGTTAGGCTGAGCAGACCCGGCCGGACGATCGCTCCCATAGCACAGGAGAACGCCATAACCCTCCAGCACCCGATCTTGAGTGTCGGCAAACAGACTGAAACACAGACATGGCCATTTCACAGTTATCTGCCAAGGGACGGAGAGGGTCATACCGGGTGCAAGAACAATAGAGGTTCAGGGTTCAGCCCGTTTTAGTCAGGCTTCCCTCCAGAAAAGCAGGCAGGACCTGTCACAACCATGGTGCCTTTTCCCATCGCAGTATATTCCCTCCAGAAAAACCATAGGACTTTGTAATTTTCTTACTTCTCCATTGGATTCAAGAGTGATTGAGCGTACCTATTTAAATACGCGGAATTTCTTCCCACAGAATTCTTCCATTTCGGGCATGAAGTACAGGCCCCTATATCTCTCTGCTTCATCAAGCGTGGAGCGTATTTCTTCTAAAGATCGGATCCGGACCAATTCACCGGGTTGCAGATCAAGCACCTCTTCCACAGGCATAACCTCCTTCTGGGCAACTACTGACCGATTTGTGTCGTGACCGCTATTAGAAGTTGTCCCAAAATGCCTTTGCCGGGAGGGGGACACCCCCTCCCGATCCCTTCCCCGGGTGGCGATATCCAGTGGGAAGCCATTTCACCCTTCTTACCCAGAATATGGTTCAAATCGCAAAGTTCTCGGAGGAAAGTGTTCCGATAGGGGTGCACTGAAGGTGCATAGATATTTTTAGGACGACCTCTTCGAAAAATACTCTTTTGAAGTCGAAATGTATAAATGCAGGTGGCATCTCCATACGGGCTGGGAGGTCTGCCTGATGTTGCAGCTGAAGGTAAGGGGACTGGAGGTAAGGGAACTCGGGGACGCCGAGTTCCGTGCATGGGACGCGCTGATTGCCGGTTCGGTACAGGGAACAGTATTTCACACAAGCGACTGGTTGGTCCCGAATGCATTGCATCTGGATCGGGCGCTGATGATCCTTGGATGCTATGAAGGCGAGGAGTTAATCGGAGGCTGCCCCCTTCTCCTGTCAAACCGATATGGTTTGCTTAAAATCGCTTCTTCTGCAGCTGCGTTAACCCCCTACGGCGGGATAGTGATAGCCGATATAGAAAGTACAAAACGAAGAGAACGAGAATTACACAACAACAAAGTCATCGCGGCTGTCGGTGAATATATTCTTCAGCAGAGATTTGACCATGTGAACCTGGTGAACTCTCCAAGATTAGAGGATATTCGGCCGTTCACCCAGAGTGGATGGATCTCAAAGGTGTATTACACCTATACACTCCCGATTGGCGGGGATGTACTTGACAGAATCTCGAAAAATGCCCGAAGGAGTATTCGTAAAGCCCAAAAGCTTGGCGTGTATGCAACACAGCACTTCGACACCGAGATGTACTGGGATCTTACCATTGATACCTTCGGTAAACAGAATTCCCGGCCCCCCTACTCTAAAGAGCATCTCGTGAACATATTAAATATGATCAGGGATATGAGCATGGGTGAGATGTGGGTCGCCAGGACTTCTTCGGGAGAGGTTGCTGCGGCGGAAGTCATCCTTACAGATTCGAAGACTGTTCATCGTTGGTCTGCTGCCTCTTCGGAAGAGCATGCCTATTCGGGGGCCACTTCACTTCTACTCAGTGAAATTTTTGCTGATGTAATGAATCGCAATTACACGTCGATCAATTTAATGGCTGGAAACATCCCGCATCTAAGTACTTTCGTAACGAGTTTCAATCCCAATCTTGTTCCCTACTATGGCGTCGAACTCCATAAACAAAAGTATAGATTCTTAAAAGGGTTAAAGACGGTATTCGCCCGATAAATCCCCTTTAAATTAGAACCTCAAACACCATACTCCTAGAGCACCATGTTCCCAATATGCCCCTTCAGGGATTTCCGGATGACCGAATCTGACAAGACGATCGTTGTCGTGGCACTCAAAGATTATCGCAAACATGCACTGCTCTGGTGGGAAAACGAGGCCGGACCTCACCGCAGTTATCCACCTGGGGACGGTGAGAGCCGTGCATCCGGAGTGCAGGAGCGACTGGAAGGCGTCAGGGCTCTATCCGTTTCAACCAGGCTTCCCTCCAGAAGAGCAGGCACGACCTGTCACAATCACTGTGCCTCTTCCCATCGCAGTAGACCCCCTCCAGGAAGACTGTAGGGCTTTTTAGTTTCCTTACTTCACCATTCGATTCAAGGGTGATTGAACGGACCTTTTTAAATACACGACATTGTTTCCCACAAAAATCCTCCATCTCCGGCATAAAGAGCAGGCCTTTATATTTCCCGTTTTCATCGAGCGTGGAGCGTATCTCTTCTAAAGATCGGATCCGGACCAATTCACCAGGTTGCAGATCAAGTACCTCTTCCACAGGTATAACCCCCTTTTGGGCAATTGTTGGTCGATTTGTGTCATGAATGTCATCGCTAGCTGGTGGAATCACCGGCCGAACCTGTTGCCACAATGAAACGACGTATGGGATCTGTTTAACAACAGGTATCAAGGGAGCCTTGATTGAATCGTTCCAGACTTTCCGCGTGAGAAATTCGTATGATGGCCGCGTAAATCCATATACCTCCTGAGCCATGAAGGTACAGGGCTTTGCATAGTTGTCTTCCATACTCCCCCCATTTTCACCAATATCTGGTTTCAGACACCTCTAATCAACAGTTACCCGTTCAAGCATACCATTTGCAATTGTCAGGCTTTCTGCCAGTACATACATGTGATGGTGTCTCGGAAAGGTGCAGGATCTAAAACCACACTCTTTGCCTTCCATCCGATCGTATGGCCGGCATATACTCCTGATGTGCTAGGCTCAGGGCATTATGCTATATAAACCATTTGTTGCAGACAGAGTTCCCAAATACACAAGAGAGGGTAGCATGAAATCCGGAATTAATTTTGATATCTGGCTCAAAAACGTTGGATAATACTGCCCATAAGATGCCTCAGGATTTTAGGCGATATAAACTATCTCAGAGTTGAAGCAGGGGCAGTCTAATCCCGGTTCCTCAGGATACTGTCCCTCCCGGGTGGCGGAATGATGCCGGGGCGAAACTCGGTGCAGGAAACCCAACCGAGATTATCACGCCCCATATGGTACCGGGATTGAAAAAGGCTCAGGTGTTGCCAGGCAAGGATTACAAAACTACCACTACCGACTAAAAACCGCAGTGTGTTGAGCAGGAAATTATTTTACACCTGGAAAGGTAGTGAGTCTCCATGGGCTATTCCATACAAGAACTGTCGGAGGAAAATGCAGGGGCCTGGGATGATTTTAATAACCAATGCTCGGGAGGGACATTTTACCATAACACAAAATGGAAGAGTGTATTGGAGAATACACTCGATATCGGTCTTAAATACTGGTTCCTCCGGAGGGGGCAGGAGATAATCGGCGTATTCCCTCTAAGGCATCGCACAATAGCATTTCTAAAAGGGCTCGATCCTATCCCCTATTCAGAATTCAACAGCATCTTACTGAATGATAATTTTAGTCCCCGGGATCTGAACGAGGTGCTCGCCCTGTTCGCATCAAAGTACTCGTTTTGTTCCCTTAATATGAGTAATAAAAAACTGTTGGACCATATAGAATACAACCACTATCCCTCTGATAATATAGGCAACATGGTATTGGACTTACACCAGAACCCCCCTGAAAGTATCTGGGAAAGCTTCCCTGCCAAAAAAGGACAGAGAAAATTTATTCGCAGGTTCGATGAGAAGGGATTTCAAATTCATGAAGTCCGTCAACACGAGGACTTACAAATATTTTATCAGTACTATGCTGAAAATCTCATGCGTATAAACGGAGATATGCTGCCACTCACCTTTTTCCTGAGACTTCTGGAGACGTATTCGCAGGATGAGATGCGTGTGACATTGTTATCAAAAGGGGATATATACGCCGGAGGATTGCTCACCTTCGTCCATCCTGCCAGCAAGACAGCATATTTCCAGTATCTCTCCCTGAATCGAAGTCTTCCCAATACGTATCACCCCACCTACTCTCTTTTCTGGGAGGGGCTCAACTGGGCGTGGGATAACGGATATCAGAAGATCTCCTTTGGCCGACAAAAGATGGATCCGAACAATGCTCGTTTTCGAATAAAGACCGATTTTGGAGCGGAATATCTACCGATCTATTCGAGAGTTATCCTGTTTTCCAAAGCAACCTCGTTACTCTACCGGCTCAAGGAAATACACCATGGAAGTCAGCACGAACAGAACTCCTCAATAAACAGGAGATCCTGGGAGTGCGATGAGATGTGAGAATACGTGAAAAATGATAAATTGGACATCCCGGGTGCGCATTGGCCATCAGTTCTATCGTGGGTACGATTCACTCATAACTGTTTACTCAAGGCTGGAGTATTTACCTGGGTACCGATTTGAAATAATGGAAGCTGGAGATCACTTTCCATCAGGTGAGCCCGCAACCTGCAGGGCTTCATGATCGTTTTGGGCTATACTTACCGGCAACATAGATCGATAATTAGACTCGGGACATGATGCTAAAAGTGCTTTACCATATCCTGCCATTTTTTGGGAGAGGTGGGGAAAAGCATAATATCTCCCGTTCCAAGTGTGCAGGAGGGGGTTGTCTGCAGAGAATAGATCTGCTCAAGCAGGACAGTGAGATCTGGGACCTGTTTACCAGAAAGGAAGAGTATGATGGGTGCAGTCGTGACCGGTATGACCGGTTTCCATACTACCGGAGTCGCCACCGGGACATATCCGTGCCCTGGGCATCACGGGTGCTGGTAGATAAGGGCTATTATTGCGAATATCCGGAAGATCAGCCGTTTGCAATCTGTCTGACTCACGATATTGACACGGTATATAAACCCTTCCACTCCAAGGGTCTTGAGATCGTAAGTGCGCTGAAGAACGGCGATCTCGCCCATGCTGGCTGCATCGTTCCACAACTGCGCTCGAAGAAGTGTCCAGGATGGAACTTCAACGAGATCGCCGATCTCGAGGAGTCCTATGGGGCACGCTCCAGTTTCTATTTCCTGGCCCTTGAAGAGGGAGACAGCGGCTATGCGTACGCGATTGAGGATCTGGAGCAGGAGATGTGTATGCTTCAGGACAAGGGGTGGGAGATCGGCCTCCATGGAGGATTCGAGGCCTACCGTGACCTTGAGCGGTTGCAGAGGGAGAAGCAGCGCCTGGAAAAAGTCCTGAACCGGGCAGTAAACGGGTATCGGAACCATTTTCTTAAGTTCCGGGTGCCGGACACCTGGGAACTGCTGGAGCGAGCGGGGTTTCATTACGATACCACCCTCGGATACCCGGATTGCACCGGATTTCGGAACGGAATGTGCCACCCGTTCCGGCCGTTCAGCATAAACACCAATCAGGAAATGGAGATCCTGGAGATTCCGCTCGCAATAATGGACCAGACATTGCTCTCCTACATGCAATTGAACATGGAGCAGGCCTGGGCTCAGACGGAGCGCCTTATCGATGCTGTCGAACGACATAACGGTGTGATCACCATACTCTGGCATAACACATACATGACCGGTGAGTCGCTTCGGTTCTACCGGAAGATTCTGGAGTACGGTCGTGAGAAGGGCGCCTGGATGACGAGTTGCGGTGAGGTTGAATCATGGTGGCAAAAGAGCGGGATGCGGCCCCCCCTTGACTCTGCGGTGTGCCCAACCTCAGCACTCCTGGGCGCTTCCCAGCAAATAATCCCGGTCAGTTCCCGGACTGATCCCCGGACAACTTCCACAGATCCCACTCTGCAACGAAATTCACCAGGACTGCCTCCCCGAGGAGCAAAATATAACCCTTACCAACCGGAGGCGGGAAGCTCCGCCCCGCCTTCAGGACGCGGCCAGTGAGACGGAGTAACTCCCTCCGGGTGCCATGCCCGGGAAACGGTGAAAACCATCATAAGATGTGACGATACGCTTTAGAAACCTGAGTTTCCCCATGCCTTCATGATCGGGCGTGAACCGATCGCAATCGTCAGACACGTTCCCCTGTCTATCTTGAAGAAATGGATCAGGCACCACGGAGAGCCGCCTGAAGTCGTCCCACGCCTCCTATTTATTCGGCTACGGTATAAGGGGGTGAGCATTGACCACGTGAACCTGTTTAATCCTCCTGGACTTCCAGATATCTAGGGTTTCGCAAGAAACGGATGGACACGAAGACATACCACACATATGCTTTCAACTGGCGGGGACGTGTACGATCATACTTCTAGAAATGTGCGACAGAGTACCTGTAAGGCCCAAAAAAAGAGAATCACCACAGAAGAGCATTTTGACGCCGAGACCTACTGGGGGCTCACAGTAAATGCGTTCAAAAAGCAGCACTCACAATCCCCTTTCTCGAAAGAGCACTTCATGAGTATGCTGGATATGATCAACCAGGAGAACCTGGGTGAGGTGTGGGTTGCCAAGGTGTCTTTGGGAGGGATAGTTGCAGCCGATGTTATCGTTTGCGACTCGAAGGTCGCCCATCGCTGGTCTGCCTCTGCTTCAGAAGAACACCCGAACACAGGAGCGCACAGGGGCAACCTCGCTTCTTCTTGGCGAGGCCATCACGCGTTATGTGGATCGAGATCATCCATTAATTTAATTTGATGCAGCGAATATGCCCCATCTGAGTGCATTCATGTTAAGCTTCAGCCCAGACCTTATTCCTTACTACGGCGTCGAACTGTCCGGGATCAGGTACAGCAGCATAAGAGGGGTGAACAATCACATAAAGGAGATGTCCTCCCACACCAGCGCCCGACTTTCACGACGGAGACGCTCTATCTTCACGGGCATTCAAATCCGGCGTGAAGGGACTGTACCGGTCAACCAGGTTCTGATTGCCATACATAAATCGAGAGAAAGCATTATCAGCGTTGTCCGGCAAGGTGCCCCCATGACCTATTCAATTGAGTTGTTATCCGGGAACAACGCACACCAATGGGAGGAATTCAATGCTCACTCCCGGGAGGGAACTCTGTTCCATAATTTGAGATGGAAGGAGATCCTAGAGGAAGAATTTGGTTTAAATCTGAAGTATTACCTTATCCGGGATGACCGGAAAGTTATTGGCATATGCCCGTTTATCGCCCGATCAGTGGGGCTTTTTCAAGGTCTTGAGAGCATACCCCATTCTGAATATACTAATGCCATTCTGGACGATTCCTTCGACGCTAGCCAAATAGACCATCTCCTGTCACTCTTCAAGACGGAGTGCTCATTCCTTCAAATTGATACGTACAATCCAGAGATCCCCAATACAATAACATACAGCAATTTTCTGAGCGAAGATGCGGGCAACATGGTGTTGAACCTGAAACAAAAACCTCCTGAGGTAGTATGGGAGACTCTCTCAAAGAAAACGATAAAGAGTATCCGGAGATTTGACAAAGAGGGGTTTGAGATTCATGAGTTATCCAGGCGATCCGACATTGAACAATTTTACCGGTATTATGCGAAGAATGTAGCGCATATAAAAGGAGAGATCCTGCCATTAACCTTTTTTGAGAGACTCTGGGATGCTTTTTCGCCGGGTGAGCTGAGGGTCGCAGTTTTAGTGAAAAATGATCTTTGCGCCGGTGGAACGCTGGCACTTCTGGAGCCTGTCAGAAAAACAGTTTATTATGAGTACCTTGCTCTTAACCGTGATCTTCCGCATTATACCCCGGATCACTATCTGAGCTGGGATCTGATCAAATGGGCATCGGATAATGACTACGAGAAGATCTCTTTCGGAAGACAGAGGCTGGATCCAGACAATCCCCGTTTCCGATACAAAGCAAAATTTAGGGCGGAACATATCCCGATTCATTCAAGGCTAGTCATATTCTCAAAAGCGATGTCAATGTTATACCAACTAAAAAGAACGCTTTTGAGATCGGCCTGAAACTCCAGTGCCGGCAGGGAGTGGACGCGGAGAACCGCAACATCTCTGCAATAATCCTGGGTCTGGATGGGTCACCGACCGATTCATTCTAGGCTGGTCATACCCTCAAAACCGCTGCTGGCTCCGGGGTCGCCCCAAATACCTCAGCCGGGAAGGGAGACACCTCTTCACACCTGGCGGTGCTCGAACTCCGGAGGTTTCATCCGTCGTTACTCCGAGATCTTCGATCTTCTCAAACTCTCTATGGTTGCACCTCTGGTTGCGATATGCTGTCTTGCGGGAGATAGCAGGAACACTGTAAGGTGAGACTTGCGGCGTCCCGGCTGGAACAGAACTTGAGCACCGAAGGTGCGAATCAGGCGAGAAATCGTGTCAGTGACTTGAAGCTCCATAATCCTCGATTCTGCGAAAAATGTGTGGAGGAGTGCTCTGAATCATGTGGATCCCCGGTCCCTGGATACTTTGGGGACGACTCCTCCAGTAACATGGAGAAAATATTTTGTAAAGCCGAACACTTAACTGTAGGGACCCCTCATACAGGCCGAGCGAGCGTTGTATGGCACAACTAGAAGTGAGAGTAGTTGGACACGATGAGTTCCAAACCTGGGACACGCTGGTCGCCGGTTCGGCACACGGAACAGTCTTTCACACAAGCGACTGGTTGGTTAAGACCGCATCCCTACAGGATCAGGATCTGGTCCTGCTGGGGTGCTACGAAGGCGAAGAATTGATCGGGGGCTGCCCCCTCTACCTGTCACACCCTTACAACCTTCTTCGGCTGGCTTCCTCAACCACGGCCCTGACTCCTTATGGTGGGGTGATGGTAGCCGAGATCGGGCGTGCGAAACAGCGGACGAGAGAGGTACACGCGAGCCGGATCATCACTGCTATTCTGGAGTGTATCGCCCGTCAGGGGTTTGATAACGTGCATCTGGTTAATTCTCCGGGCCTGCAGGACATCCGGGCGTTTGCCCGGCAGGGATGGGACCCAAGTGTTTACTATACCTATATACTACCGCTGGACGACGAGATCCTCAAGAGAGCATCCAAAGATATCCGGCAGAAGGTCCGCAAGGCCCAGAGACTGGGCATTCATTCGATTAAAAGGTTCGATCCGGGCACCTTCTGGGATCTTATGGTGCGCACGTTCGCAAGGCAGAGTAAACTTCCTCCCATCTCCAGGAGTTATCTTGCCGGCATGCTGGATCTAATTCAGGAGAAGGGGAGCGGTGAGATGCGGGTGGCCAGCACATCGTCCGGAGAGATCGCTGCTGCAGAGGTCACTGTGTGGGATACGAAGATGGCTCACAGTTGGTCTGCTGCTTCCTCTCCAGAGCTCCTGTCTACCGGGGCGGTCCCACTTCTATGCTATGATATTTTCAACGAGTTAAAAGAACGGGGTCATACAAAGGTGAATCTGATGTCAGGAAACATTCATTCACTGAGTACGTTCAACTCAGGCTTCAATCCGCAGCTTGTTCCTTACTACGGTGTAGATTATCCCCGGTTCAAGTATCGTATTTTCAAGAAGTTGAAAGATTCGGTACATTCGGAGAGTTCTATCGAGTAATTTTTACTCGATAGCCTCATGTACCACAGACCCTGCCCTGTCACCCGTGTAACCGACGACAGCACCACCAGTATTCTTGCTCTGTTGCAAGACCAGACGGAACTCCTCCTCAAGGGCGATACACCTGTTCAACGCTGCGTGCAACAAGATCATGGAAACCGCGTTCCGGTTCACATGGTGAACAAAATCACCCTTCAGAAGCAGGTCTACAACCCCATTCAAGAAAAGTATAGGCTCCCCTCTGCCCAACTGACCATCTGTACCATCTCGAAGGTTACCGAAGCCTGAAAAGGGGGCAAATCCATCCAAACGACGTTCAAACAGGCAAGTGCCATGATCTACGACTCCTGAATTATGTCGTTTGTCCGGCTAGAAACCGTTTCCCTCATGACCGTTGACAGGAGGAATCGTTGTCCCGATTATTCTCGGGATCTACCAGAAGGTGCGAATTGATGTTGCCCAGGGACAGGCAGATCAGGTCTTCCACAACAGCACGTTCTATCTGATCCCGGAAGCACCCGAGAGTGGCTGGCCCATTGAACCAGAAGGGTTCCTCGGTGTCGGTTTTGGTGTCGTCACCATCGCCCCGGATTCAGATAGAGTGATCCACTCGGGAGCTTCTGTCGATTATACCTGAGTGAAGCACGGCAACCTCCGCGCCGCTCTCCAACGTGCCGGGACGAAGAGCGCCAGGCAGCACCTTAAGCACCTGTCCGCGACGAAAGTATATACCGTCCAATTCCAGTATCCAGGGAGAGAGGCCCCCCGGACATCACAGATGTAGATGGTAAATGGCTCTCGTTGCAAATACCCTGAACCCCGGCCATTTGCAGTCTGCCATACGCATGATATCGATACTGCATACTGACCTCTCCACCTCAAAGGCTTTGACATACTAAGGGCGCTGAAAAATGGAGATCTTGCGCGTGCCGGCCGGATGATTCCGCAACTGCGCTCAAAACAACTCCACGCATGGAACTTCAACGCGATCGCCGGAATCGGGGAGGCTCATGGATCACATTCGAATTTTTATTTCCTGGCCCTTGAAGAGGATAAAGAGGAGGGAATACGCGTACGCGCTTGAAGTCCCGGAGCAAGAGATATACACACTTCAGGAAGGGGACGAGGGGTCGCCTGCACGGAGGATACGAAGTCTACCGTGACCTGGACGGCCTGAAGAAGGAGAAGCAGTGCCTTGGAAGGATTTTTAACCGAGAAGGTAGCCGGAAATAGAAACCATTATCTCAGGTATCGGAGACCTGGGAACTTCTGGAGAGAGCGGGGTTTCGCTATGGCACCACCCTCGGATACCCGGACTTCACCGGGTTTCGGAATGGGATGTGTCACCCATCTCGACCATTTGACCTCAATGCCAGCTGGAAAGATGAAAATCCTGGAGTTCCGCTCATTATAATGAACCGGACGTTGCTCTCACACATGCGGTTGAACGGCGAGCGGGCCCGGGACCAGACCTGGCACCGTCGAGCGCCTACCACGGTGCGATCACTACCCTCTGGGATAATAGGTTCATGATCTGTATTCCATTGAGGTTTTACCGGAAGGTCCCGAGGTATTGCCATAAGAAGGGCGCTTGAATGACGAGCGGCAAAGAAATTGAGACATGGTGAAAGAAAACAGAATGCGGGCCTCTCTGGACCCGTGAATACTGCTGTGATTCTTCCGGCCAGCCTTTTCGAGCCGATCTTCCGATTGGCATTGATCCTGTCATCGGAATATACCCGACTGCTCCATCCAGTCAATGTATTTCGCAGGAATCGATCCCTGTAGTATCCCCATAAATTCTCTGCGGATCAGGGTATCCGTGAAGAAGAGCAAGAGGTAGTAAACAACCGCGGTTATTCCTGCAACCCCAAACAGGATCAGAACTGGAAGCCCCATGTATACCGTGATCATGAGGGGAAGAGAGACAATGACGCTGAGTAAAAGGTGTCGGAACAGGCTAAGGGTGCTATCCCGATATCCAGCGCCGGACACCCTTACGAGGTATGCAGCCTTCGATCCCCATATGAGCATACCGCAGAGGGAGAAGAGGGTAAGTGTTAAGAAGGGGTCACCGAAAGTGCCACCAACATAGAAGATGAGTGCCCATGTGCAGAGAGTCACGATCTCAAAAGAGAGATACCCCCTCTGTCTTTCAAGAACTCCAAACAGAGACGAGATCGGTGTGAATATGAAGACAGCAAAGAACCAGGGGGCGAGGATCTGTGCATAGGTCCCGGCGACGAGCCAGTTCACCCCGAAGATGAAGGTAAAGAGATCCTCGGCGAGGATGACAAAGACAATGAACGGGAAGATACCGATGGCGATGAGCCGGGTGTGGATCTCCCGGACGACAGCCTTAACACTCCCGGTATGATTCTTTTCCTCACTTGCTTTCTGATAGAAGACCTGGGCGATTGCCGTTCCTACCATCCCCATGGGCAGCCTTACCGCCATCGTGGCAAGGGCGTAGTAGCCGAGAACGGTGGGGTTGAAGAAGTAGGCAAGCATGAAGGCAGGCAGTTCCCAGGACATGCTGTTTGCAATGCCCCCTGCAGAACCGTAGATCGCGAAATCTTTGTAGCGGATAGCCAGTTCTTTCATTCGCCTCAGAGTAACAGTCTTTAAGAGTGCGACATCCTCTTTGAGTTCCCGAAGCATGAAGAGAACAGCAAGTCCTGTGCCCCCCATATTACCCAGAATAAGTCCAAGTGGGGATGCTGTGACCAGCCCGCCACCGATCTGAAGGATCTTTGTTGATGCAGTGCTCATAACTATGCCCTTGGAGAGGGCACCGAATTTCACCCTCCGGGAGAGCCATTCGCTCAGGAGCACGAAGAAACTACTGAGAGTGACGAAAAACGGCAGCCATATGAAATAGTCGGCGATCGCTGGAGTCCCAAAAAAGCCTCCAAACCAATCTCCAAACCCGATAAATATAATGCCAACTGCAACGGATGTGCCCAGTATCCAGAGTGTAGACAGCGCGAAGATATTCATGGAGTCTTCATCGTGCTTCGGCAGCATGATGGTGGAATCGTAGGAGAGCGATGAGATGCCCACGATTACCGTGGCGATGGATATGAAGAGCTGATTGACTCCAAAGAATTCTGGAGAGTAGATCCGCGTAATTACTGGAATAAGAATGATACCGGCAATTTGGGCGAGCGTAGTGCCTGTCGTCAGTTTGAAGACGTTGCTAAGGAAGCTCACCATGGGACTGTCCATCCTCTACCCTGATGATATACATTTCGCTCGACCTCAGAGAATCCGGATAGAGCACTGTCGATACTGTACGCCGGTTTATCCTGGGGGGTGAAGGAGCGGAACGCGAAGACCCCGCCTTTAGGCCGGGGATGACATGGTAACTGTGAAGCAGTTTCCTGGCAGGGAGATGCTCTGCATCTTCTGTGGAGCGGAGCCGCCCTTCTGTTGTCCCCCTAGCGTTAGATATCCAATTTGGGTATCTGTATTGTGAAAATCAGGCTCTATTGAAACCCTCTTGCCGAGGATCGGTCACCCCTGAAGAGAAAGATCTATAAAACCGTTGCTCCTTGTGTTAATGACCAAACCAACAGCAAGGAGCAGAGTTAGTGTCGACGAATAGCTATATCAACCTTACCAAAGCGATCCTTACCGCCGTACGATCTTCTCATTTACCTCTCTATTCCTGCAAATACTCCCGGAAAACGTATACTCAGCATCAACTCATGACAATTCTGCTCTTGCGGGAGGCTCTGGGTACCGACTATCGGGACACGGTGGACCTCATCAAGCTGCTGGATCCGATCAAAGACCTGCTCCAGCTGGAGCAGGTTCCCCACTATTCGACCCTCCACAAGTTCATGACCCGGGTTCCCTCCTCTTCACGAAAATATTCAAGAAAACCTTGACGCTCTTTTATTCGGCGGGTGAGATAATTCCCATAACCGCCATCGATGCCTCGGGGTTCACCAGCGCCTATGCCAGTCACTACTGCTCCTGGCGGACGGGAAAAACGCGAAAGAACTTCCTGAAAACCTCGATTGCCGTGGATACCCACAAGCAGGTGATCCTGTGTGTCAAGATCTCACAACACCCCGTACACGATGTCAATCATGCGACACCCCTGCTCAGACAGTGTGAAAGAGTCAGAAAAACCGCGTGCTATGTCGTGGATAAAGGATACGATGCTGAAGCCTTGCATCGCCAGATCCGGGAAGAAATTGGTGCAGATTCGGTTATCCCTATCAGAACTTGGCAGGGAAGGATCCGGTCGGGGATCTATCGACAGGAGATGTACACCAACTTCGATCAGGAGCGGTACCGGGAACGAAACAAAGTCGAAACAGCCTTTTCAGTGCTCAAAAGGAGATTCAGCGAGGAACTGAAGGCAAGAAAGTACCGGTACCAGGTCAAGGAGATCAAGAGCAAGGTGATTCTCCATAACCTGACGAAGGCAGGGCAAGCAGTCATGATTGTTGTTGTCTGGGAGGAATTCAACAGAGCCGAAAATCAAGCAATCGGATCTCATGTTTCGCTGAAAGGCAGGGACTGCCTGAACAGGATAATCTACGCCTATGGAGATCTGTAAGACCTTTCTCTGAGAGGTTATGTCATTGAAGTAGGAAGCCACGCCCGGGAGCGCGGGGCAGTTCGCTCTACTCAGATCAGATAACCAGCAGAGCGCGCATGGAGAGAGCAAACCGGGTTTATTTACCGCATCTCGGTAGGTTATGAATTTTACCTAAAATTCTCACCGCGGGCAGTGTTCATAACATGATATCGAACAGTGGCGATGGATACTATCACCAGTTGGAACAGGAACAGGGAGTGATACCCCCCTTCAGAGCAGGACTTCCTGCTCATGAATTCATGCGCAGACAGGGTCTCATACCACGGGCTATGGCACTCAGATGTCTACAGTCGATCCCGCGACTCACCAGGACCACCACGGGTTTAATGACTATGGCGTTATGAAGGGTGGCCAGATGCGGAAGAAGTATGTTGAAGCAATTACGCTGATGGTCTGGATGCTCACCCTGAGTAGCCTGATGAACCTACTTCACATTCTGCTGTGTTGCATAAACCTGGTCCTTCGACCCAAACGTAAAAGATGCCGGACGTCCCTTCCGCCCCTTCATGCCCAAGAAAGTATGTTGGGGATGCCCGTACCCTGATACTCGCGACCTTCTTCCCCGGTCTCAGGGCAGCAGACTATACCACGCTCTTCCGCTGGATCCAGCGCCTGAATCCCTCGCTCAACGTAACACACGAGATTCTCACCGAGGATGTCATCATCGACGTCGAGACCAACCAGATCCTCGGCCTGGAGGTAACCGACGAATCCATGCAGGACAACCGGATGTTCACCACGTTCCTCGCCCAGACCCCAGCACCACTGCGGCGAGGAGCACCCGGTACACCGGGTGCTTGGCGATGGAGCCTACGACCACCACGAGCTCTTCAACGCCCTCAAACGACGGAAGGTTCTCGCCGGGATCAAGGCCCGAGCGGATGCAGCAACCCACTTAACCGGGTCACCCTATCGTGCCGAGTATGTCAGGGACCGGATCCAATTGAGGGATATCGGATATAGTCGTGGAGAACCAACTACGGGATGCGGTGGACGAGCGAAGGAAGTTTCTCCAACCAGAAACGAGTCTTCGGGGAAGGAGTGCGGGCAACCTCGGGGAGGGGATGTTCCGCGAGATCCGGATGAAAGTGAACTGCTACAATATGCTGATTATTATGGTAGCCTGACCAGAGGCGCAACAGATACCGGCAGGGGAATCACAGCAGGGATGATGAAACAACAGCAGGAGAGCCGAAACACTTAACTGTGGATGCCCCCCTATGCGAGCCGGGCGGTTCGCTGTATGGCACGACTGGAAGTGAGGAAACTCGGAGACAACGAGCTTCGCGCATGGGATACGCTGGTCACCGGTTCAGCACAGGGAACGGTCTTTCACTCAAGTGACTGGCTGGTCAAGAATGCATCCCTGCAGAATCAGGATCTGATCCTGTTGGGATGCTACGATGGTGAGAAGTTGATCGGGGGCTGTCCTCTCCACCTGTCACGCCCTTACAATCTTCTCGGGCTGGCCACCTCAACCGCGGCCCTGACTCCCTATGGCGGGGCGATGGTAACCGAGATCGAGGGTGCGAGACAGAGGGCGAGGGAGGCACACGCGAACCGGATCATCACCGTGCTCCTTGAGTATACCGCCCAGCAGGAATTCGATTACGTGAACCTGGTTAACTCCCCGGGTCTTACCGACATTCGGGTGTTCACCCGGAGGGGATGGAACACGACGATCTACTACACCTATATACTCCCGCTGGAGGGCGAGATCCTCAAGACAGTCTCAAAGGATGTGCGGCGGAATATAAGCAAGGCCCAGAAGCAGGACATCCAGTCGACCAAGAAATTTGACTCCGGCATCTTCTGGAATCTCATGGTGCGTACATTCGCAAAGCAGGGTAGACAGCCTCCGGCCCCCGAGAGGTACCTTACAGGCATGCTGGCTATGATCCAAGAGAAGGGGATCGGTGAGATGCAGGTGACCAGCATGCCGTCCGGAGAGGTCGTTGCTGCGGAGATCACCGTGTGGGATACGAAGATGGCCCATCGCTGGTCTGCCGCTTCATCTCCAGAGCACCTGTCCACCGGGGCGGTCCCACTTCTATGCTATGACATTTTCAACTCATTGAAAGAACGGGATCATACAAAAGTGAATCTGATGTCAGGAAACATTCCATCACTAAGTATGTTCAATTCGGGTTTCAACCCACAGCTTGTTCCCTACCACGGTGCAGACTATTCCCGGCTCAGGTACCGTACCCTCAAGTGGCTGCAGGAACGAATCTACCGGGATGCTTCTACCAGATAGATACCGGCACCACGCCTTTGCGACCTATCGGGTAGCGCTACCGCGGATTCAGCCATTCATCTCCTGTTGCTGGCATACAACCCCGGGCGGCTCCTGTCAGTTCCAGTGCCAGAACAGGCCTAACCGCTTTATCAGGTCAATGTGTTCCGGGCGGATGAAACCCATAGCGAGATCCTTGATCTCCCGCCGGACCATGGTGTCGGTGAAGAAAATCAGGAGGTAGTAGGCAACCGCGGTTATCCCTGCGATCCCAAACAGGATTGAGAGCGGGAGCTCTAGGTAGTATACACCGAGCACAAGGGGGAGGGAGATGATGATGCTCAGCAGCAGGTGCCGGGTCAGACTGAGCATGCTACCCCGGTATCCAGCCCCGGACTCTCGAATGAGGTAGACGCTCTTCGACCCCCATATGAGCATGCCGCCGATGGAGAAGAGAGTGAGGGTTAAGAGGGGGTTACCGGAGGTGCCACCAACATAGAAGACAAGTACCCATGTGCACAGTGTCATAAACTCAAAATAGGAAAGAATCTTCTGCTTCTCAAGAACACTAAACAAGGTTGAAATCGGTGAGACTATGAAAACTGCAAAGAGCCAGGGGGCGAGGATCTGTGCATAGGTGCCGGCGGTAAGCCAGTTCGCCCCGAAAGCAAAGGTAAAGAGATCCTCAGCAAGGATGATAAAGATGATAAAAGGGAAGATACCGACGGCGATGAGCCGGGTGTGAACCTCCCGGACGATAGTCTTCACACCACCGGTTTGATTCATCTCCTCGCTTGCTTTCTGGTAAAACACCTGTGAGATGGCCGTCCCTACCATCGCCATCGGCATCTGTACCGCCATAATAGCAAGGGCGTAGTAGCCGAGAATGGTAGAGTTGAAGAAGTAGGCGAGCATGAAGGCAGGCAGCTGCCAGGACATGCTGTTTGCAAGGGCTCCTGGATTCCCGTAGATCGGAAACTCTTTGTACCGGACGGCAAGCTCTTTCATTCGTTCCGTTGTAACAGTTTTTAAGAGTCCAACATCCTTTTTTAACCCCAGGAACATGAAGACGTTGGCAAGGGCCAGCCCCATCACTGAACCGAGAATGAGTCCCAGGGGGGAAGCCGAAATCAGCCCGCCTCCGATCTGAAACATCCGTGTTGAGACTGCATTCATAACAATACCCCTGGAGAGGACGCCGTATTTCACCTTCCGGGAGAGCCATCCATTCAGGATCACGAAGAGACTGCTAAAGGTGACGAAGATCGGGAGCCATACGAGATAATCGGCGATCATCGGCATTTCGAAGACCGCTCCGAACCAATCTGCAAACCCGATGATAACAGCGCCGGTTACAGCAGAGGTGCCCAGTATACAGACAATACATAGTATGAAGACGTTCATAGAGTCTTCATCCTTTTCCGGCAGCATGATGACGTAATTGTAGGAGAGAGAGGAGACGACCACGAGCACCGCGGCAATGGAGAGGAAGAGCTGAACAACTCCGAAGAACTCCGGCGAATAAATTCGTGTAAGTACCGGAATAAGAAGAACGCCAGTCATCTGGGCGACCATGGTGCCCGTCGTCAGTTTGAAAATATTGCTGAGGAAGCTCGCCATAGAACCATCCAGTATCCTACGCCCGAAGACAATGATCTATGATATATGTTTTGCTCGACCATCGATGGATCGACATAGAGCATGGCTGACGTTTTACGCTACCGGTTCGTTTTGATCAGGCAGTAGATGATCGCAAACGGCTGAAAGCAAGCTGCCGAATGCTGACCCTCGCACCTGCCGGTCTCCCAAGGCACCCGGAAACTTCATCGGAAAGCAGTTATCCTCCTTCCGGAGGTCGCACAGTCTTGATGCGCATTACCAGTCACTGAAATATGAGGTGAACGCTGTCCCGCTTCCCGGTGCCCCAACCTGTTGCAGTGCCCGGGAAAAAACCTCCCGGAAAAATAAGGAAGACGGTTGCAACGTGGGTGAGAGGATGTGATACGCATAGCGGGGCCACCCGCAGACCGTCCCGGGGATCCGCTCAGGTCACCGAAGGAAATATATGCAATACGCACGAGTTCAGGCATGTTACAGCGATGCATAAAAAAGATGCTGCATCAATCGCCCTGATGGCCTGGATGCTTACCGTGAGTAACCTTATGGCTATACTCTACGATCCGGACTTAAAATATTTTATAGCGGCCACACTAGTGGGATTCTTCATCATCGTCTACATTATCCACCCGGTGTTCTCGAAACCGAGGTACATCCGCAACATCTATCGTATGGGAATAACTTGTGCGGCGCTCTTTAGTTTGGTCATCTTCCTGAGAATATTGGAGCTGGTTGAATACTTCAGTTGATCAGTGGCAAGGGATGTTCCACTTCCCATCCCTCGGCCTCCGCTTAGATGATAGGTGTGAAAATGAACGGACATAACCACTACAGAATCGGCTCATACTTCCTCATCGGTCTTGCGGCCCTGTTCGTCCTTGCAGCCTTGCTCACGGACCCGCAAGGGTACCTGGAGAGCCCTATCCTCATGCTGAGCGCGACCAGTTTCATCGGCGGCTTTTTTCTCTTCGCGCTCGGTGCAGATGAGTCCATCAACGCAGGCCTGGCCAGCCAGTTCTCTATGCAGGGTATCCCCGCCCTTAACCACATCATCCGTGACATGGGTGGCTACGGGGCCGCAACCTTCCTTCCCCCGGACAGTGAAGATGGGAGAGTCATGCAGTTCGTCCCAACCCGGCCCAACTGCAGACCTTATCTAGGAGATGGAGGTGGATTCGCGTATCACAACGGAAGCACGGGGACTTTGAGCCCTCCTCTGACAGGTTCCATCCTCGACACTCTAAAACGTGACAATGACCTCACCCTACCTCCGAATTACAGCCAGCTGATGGGGGCCATCCGGGAGGTATGTGAAGATCTCCTTTCGATCACCGATCGAGTCGAAATAAGGAGAACAGATGATAAAGTGACCTTTACCCTGCACAACTACCTCCTCCTCCCCGGCTGTGCTTCACTCCGGGAGGTGTCCCCTGAATCCTGTAGCCTCTGCCCCTGCTCGATCTGCAGCCTGATCGCATGCATGATCGCAGAGGGGCTCAAGTGCGAGGTTAATCTGGATCAGGTGACTCTGGACGATACCGGTCGCTCGCCTCGTATGGACATTCAGTATACTCTCACGCCGGGAACAGAAGTTTCAGGCTGAAAAAATCGACCAGATCTGTTCGAGTATCCGGCATGAGGTCGTTCCAGAACACCTTCGCCGTGAGGAGGGCCGCCTCGTACCTCTGATGCCCACGCTCACTTTCGTTCACGCCTCACACCCACCAGGAGTTTAAACGCCGGGTTTTCCCACCGGATGCGCCTCCTGCGAGTCAGGACAGAGGGAAGACGGGACACTGCCCGGACGACCAAAAAAGATGCCGGCTCCGTCACAGGTTACGTCTGTAAAATGCCGCCACCGGGGGTCCAGTCCAACTTCTGCCGTATTCATGTTTTCGCTGACACGCGCTTTATCATCGATACGAGGAAGTTCAGGATCAGCCCGGACGAGATCAATAAAAGCCCGAGAATGAGCGCAGTCATCCCTATGGTAAACATTACGTAATGGAACTGGTCGATCCGGTAAAGTTCAGAGAAAGTGTAGATCTCAAGGCCAATCCCGAAGAACGCTATAACACTTCCCGGAACTCCAAAGATAAGCAGCGGCCGCCGGTAGCCGATGAGTTCCGTGATCTTCGTCAGCACCCCAAAACCATGGGAGAGCGGGTTCTTCTTGTGCTTGTGGGGGACGTCGTAGTTGACCGAGATCGGGACCTCGGTCATCCTGAGGTCGAGCGGTGCGAAGTGGGAGATCATATCGGACTCAATGGTGTAACCCTCCGAGGGGAAGGTAAGGTTCTCAAGGGCACGTCTGGAGAGCGCCCGGAAACCCGACTGAGAGTCGGTCGTCGCAAAGTTACCGTCCACTGAGAGGTTCGTGAACCCGTTGAGCACCATCTGCCCGGCCCGGCGATAGGTGGGGATCTCGGCCCGGGTTGCCAGAAAGCGCGAGCCGATGACGAGATCCGCCTCGCCGGCGAGCACCGGCGCCGCCACGATCGGGATCTCTTCGGGGTCATGCTGGCCGTCGCCGTCGAGCATCACGACGACATCGTAGCCGAGCTCGCGGGCCCGGGCAAACCCGGCCATCATGGCCTTTGCCTTGCCGCCGTTCTCTGGCATACGGATGACGTCGGCACCGGCGAGGCGGGCGGTCTCCGCGGTCCGGTCCGCCGAGCCGTCGTCGACGACGATCACCCGATCGGCGTGCTTCTTTGCCAGGAGGACAACGGAGCCGATGACAAGACCCTCGTTATATGCGGGAGCGACGACGGCAAACGCGCGGCCGGCTGGCGTTGCAGGTGCGGAATATGCTCTCGCGGCAGGTGGAGGATGGCCATCTGCCGGGATAGCGAAACCATTACCCGGGGAGAATTTCGGTCGAACCCGGTTCCCATCGGCCTTCAGGGAGGGGTTCTCAGGATTGCCTGCAGGGGTCACATTATTGGTTACGCAGCTCGCAACCATACCAGAGATGAGCGTCCGGCCGGGAGCTGCACCCGGCCCTTAGCGGCACCGGATTCCAATTCCTGCTCCACCGGCTGCCGTTGATGGGAGACGCGAAGAAGAAGGCCCTTTTAAAAGCAAAAAGAACCTTCTGAACGACCGCCTCTTTTGTATTAGCAATAACCCCAACCGAAATAAACCCAGACCAGCGCACGTGAACTGCCCCCCCATAGAACATAGTATGACGCCAGACATCTCCTACGGCCGGATCGGAGGCGTGGAGAGCGGATCCGGATGCATATAAAAGGAAATGCTCATCTCAATCGCACTATACGATATCGTGCATACCACTGCCAGGACATAAACATTTCCCAGAATCGGAACCTGCCCGGATATTTCCTTCTGGTCTTCACGATCGATTCTGTTCCTTAAAGAGGTCCAGAGCAGCCCGAATAAAGGATTATTACAGGAGTAGAGGATGATTATTCCACTGTTGGAGAACCAGTCCAGAGGGCCACACATGCACGGGTCAGATAGTATGGACAACCGGCTTTGCGCAGGTTTTTCCGGCTCAATCCACACCAACACCACAGCGACGCGGACATTTTGCTGGGAGGGCCATCTTATGATGATCTCTTCGCCGGCGACGGGCGACTGTCCCGGCGGGCTGCCGCTCAACCGGTATCTTCATGAAAAGAGTGGTTACCGCATTCCCGAGGAGAGAATGTCTCAACAGAGCCTGATCGGCGAGGACGGTGCAAAGAGAGATGAACGAATCTCTCCGGAGCATGGGTGCCCCCTTCCACAGGATATGGGCCCGCATAAAGGATACACAGCGGCATCAGTCCCCTGCTTCATCACCGGATCAGTGGGGGTAACTCTCATCATCTGCCGCCTGACAGTCCAGATACATACTCGACGTAAAAGCAGTTAATAGTTCGGGGCGGCGCGGGTTCCGGTGCCATTTCGTGCCCCACCCGGAGGTTCGGAGTCTCCTGGGCCACCGTATGCGCCAGGGTCGGCAAGCCGACGGCCGTAAGCGGGGTAAAATATATATTGTCACACTGCCTGTCAGGAACTCAGTGCTTCGAGGGAGGGAGGGCAGCATTCCAGATTATCCAGATATGAAGATCTTTCTCGCAGACGGCAACGGCGCTCCACCGGGACTGAAGAGAGTGGGGGCCTGCAGGCCGACGATGAAGACCGGCTACAGGTCCGGGCCTTCTATAAACAGCGAAGGGGCTGCCGGAGGAGATGCATGACATCGGTGCGGCTGCGGGCCGTCGGCGACGTGCTGCTCTGGATCAGGAACGACAAGAAACCGTTTGCCCTGATCCGGCACGAACTCGAGCAGAAAGACCTGCTCTTCGGGAACCTGGAGACGGTCCTCTCCGAGAGCGGCACCGAGAGCAGGAAACGCTGGGTCAATACAACCCCACCGGAAGCGGGCGAGTATCTCAAGGACGCAGGGTTCGACATTCTCAGTGTGGCAAACAACCACACGCTCGATATGGGGCAGGAGGGGTTCGAGAAGACCCTTGAGGGTCTCGAGGCCCGTGGTATCGCCTACATCGGAGGGGCACGGGGCGATGACACACCCGGGGGGCTGGTTGTCGAGCGCAACGGCATCCGGCTCGGCTTCCTCGGTTACACAAGCGGGAGGTTCCGGTCGCCGCCGGGAGTTACGGTATCCAAACTGAAGAGAAAGGCCATCATCAATGACATCAGGGCACTCAAGGACCGGTGCGACCACATCGTCGTCTCCCTGCACTGGGGGATCGAGAACACCTACTATCCATCCCCGGGCCAGGTCAGACTCGCCCATGCCCTCATCGATGCCG
>Ga0265294_10001635_pt1 | contig 30164 bp, 31 predicted proteins | sample MunlanPumphouse3_FD_192504 | JGI IMG/M metagenome (GOLD analysis project Ga0265294, IMG submission 192504) | Groundwater microbial communities from a municipal landfill in Southern Ontario, Canada - Pumphouse #3 | ecosystem: Environmental > Aquatic > Deep subsurface > Groundwater | place...
AAGAGTAATTCTCAATTAAATAATGTTAGTTTATTTACTAGTTTTGGAGGATGGAGTAATAAAGCAAATAGTGGTATTAGTGGTTTGTTTAGAAGTGGTAATTGGTTTATTCAAAATATGAATACTCAAAGTAATTTTATTTGGAATTGTTTGGCATGTGATGTTAATAATTATTGTGATAGTGCAGAGTTAAATAAAACTTTTAATATTGATTTAACAAATCCTGAAATTAATTTTGTTTCTCCAACACCTCTTGATTCTTCTGCTCAGTCAGAACAAACAATTGTAGTAAATATTAGTTCAAGTGATAATTCTGGAGAACATTCTAGTTTTGTTGATTTTAATAACTCTCTTGTGGGTTGGTGGAGATTTGATAATAATTTTGGTGACTCTTCAGGTAATGAAAATAATGGAACTTGTAGTGGAAGTAGTTGCCCTAATTTAACAAATGGTCCTCGAGGGCTTGCATATGAATTTGATGGTGTAGATGATTATGTTGATATGGGAGATGTTTTAGATATGGGTTTAAACAATTTCACTATTTCTCTTTGGGTGAAAAAACAAAATATTCCTTCAAGTGTCCAATATATTTTAAGTAAATCAAAAGCAGCAGCTCAAGATTATAGATATGCAATAGCTATTGGAACAAATGGGACTCCAAGAATTTTTATGCAAGGAAATGGTGGAGCAGATGTAGCTTTTAATGGTCTTACTAATGTTTGTGACTCTAATTGGCATAATGTAGTTTTTATTTTCCAAAGAAATGGTGATGCAATGATTTATGTAGATGGAATATATAATTCTGCTCAATCTATTGCTCATTGGGAATTAGCTAATATGCAATCAAATAATCCTTTTAGAATTGGGGCTTATACAACATCTGATAATATTTCTCCAAGTGCTCTTTTTAATGGTTCAATTGATGATGTTATGATTTTTGATAGAGCTTTGAGTTATGATGAGGTTGAGTCTTTGTATAATGCTCAAAGTAATCAATATGTTAATAATTTTAGTAATTTAGATGATGGGTTTTATTCTTTTAGAGGTTATTCACAGGATATGGCTGGGAATATAAAAACAACAGAAGAGAGAACTGTTGAAATAAATAATGAACCTCCTGAAATTGAGATTTTTTCTCCAGAAAATATTACTTATGTATATGGTGAAGGTGTTTGGTTTAATATTAGTGCGAGTCATGAAAAAGGTATTGATTCTTGTTGGTTTAATTTAAATGATACAGAAAATGTAACTTTGAGTTTTATTGGTGATACTAATTATTCTTATTTGAATGAATCTATGTTTTCAGGTTATTATTCTGCTAATTTTCAATGTAATAATACTATTGGTGTTAAAAGTGAAATTGCAAATGTTAATTTTACAATAAATAGTCTTCCTACTGTTGATTTATTATATCCTATTGGAGGAGAAAATGTTACAAATAGAACTCCTGAGTTTTCTTGGCAAGGAAATGATATTAATGGAGATTCTCTGAGTTATGAAATTATTATTGACGAACATAAAAGTGGTGGAGGAGCAATTTGTTTTGATAGTTATGAAGAATCTGCTTTGAATAATTATTTTATTCCAAATCAAGATTTAAAGTGTTTGAGTGATTATGGATATTATTATACTTGGAAAGTAAGGGCTCATGATGGTATGAATTGGGGTCCTTATAGTGATGAAGAAGATTTTTATGTTAATGCTTTAATATTGGTTAGTTTACCAAATGACGAAATAAGTTTTGGTAGTTTAGATTATTTAGCATCAAATGATACTAGTGATAATTCCCCTGCGCCTTTAACTATTAAAAATGATGGAAATGTTAAAATTAATATTAGTGCTTCTGCTTCTCAAATGTGGGATGTAAAAGATAATGATAGTGAATATTATAAGGTTAAAGTAGATAATAGAAGTGGTTTTTCAAATGCATTTAAGTGGATTAGTTCTGCTTTTGATTGGTTAAATATGAGTATTACTGGTCAAGTATTTTTAATTGATAGTTTAGAATATCATGATAGTCAAGATTCAGCTGAAATAGATATTTATTTAGAAGTTCCACCAAATGAAGGTCCTGGTTTGAAAAATTCAACTATTGTTTTTGAAAGTAAATTAGCAGAATTAGAGGCATGAATAAATGAAAAATAAATTTGTTTTAACAATGGATTTTGTTGTGGTAGTTGGTACTTTATTTGGTTTAATGTGGGCTATTGGTTATTCTACTCCGAATGTTATTTCTCCGATTGATAATTATGAAACAATTAATTCAAGTATTTTATTTTCAATTGAAAATGCTGATTATTTATATATAGATAAGAATATTAATTTTACAAATCCTATTGAAGTTAACTTAAAAGATAATTCTAAAATTCAGTTAGAACCTGGTGTTTATTATTGGAAGGCAGTTGGAGTTAGACAAACTGAAATTAAAACTTTAACAATAAATACTTTAGTTTCTTTAAAACTTGATAAAACTGAAAATGGTTTTAATGTTGTTAATTCTGGAAATGTAAATTTAAATGTTGAAGTATATAATGGTAGTGAACTTGTTGATGAAGTTTATTTAGAAAGTGAAGAGTCTGTTGAAGGTTCTGGAGATAAATTTATTGGAGGAATGAAATGAAATTTAATTTAAAATTATTTTTTTGTTTTATTTTTATAATTTTTTTTATTTTTGAAGTTTCTGCATTAGGTGTTACTCCAGCTAGGAGAACTATTGATTTTAGTCCTAGTTTAAATCAAAAAAATTCTTTTACAATTGTTAATCCTGAAGGAAAAAACATGGAATTGAATATTTATGTTAGAGGAGAACTAACTCAATATATTAAATTAGAAAAAACAAGTGTTAGTTTAACGTCAAATGACGCAAGTATTTCTATTTCATATGATTTAAATTTGCCAAGTGAATTATCTCCTGGAACAAATATTGGTGAAATTGTTATTAGTGAATCTTCAAAACAGTCTAGTGGGGAGAATTTTATTGGTGCTACATTGTCTGTTGTAACTCAAGTTTATGTTTATGTTCCTTATCCAGGTAGATATGCAGAAGCTATTATGAATATTTTAAATGCAGATTCAAATGGAGATGTTACTTTTATAATTCCAATTTCTAATTTAGGTGAGTTTGATTTAAATAATGTTTATGCAAATGTTGATGTTTATAGTTCTTTAAATGAAAAAATTTCAAGCTTTAATACTCATAGTATTAATATTAAAAGTCAAGAAAAAGAAGATTTAATCTATAAATGGAATGCAAAGGAATTGTCTACTGGTAATTATTATGCAAAAGCAGCTGTTATTTATGAAGATAAAGTAATTAATTTAGACGGAACTTTTAGAGTTGGTTCAACTACACTTGAATTACAAGATTTATATGTTAATAATTTTAATTTAGGTGAAATTGTAAAAGTTGATATGTTAGTTGAGAATAAGTGGAGTGAACCAATTAGTGGAGCTAGGAGTATTATGGAAATCTATGGTAAACAAGGTAATTTATTAGATAAAATTATTTCACCGGATTATACTATTAGTGGTTTGTCTAAAGAAATTATGAGTGCTTATTGGGATACTAATGGAGTTTATGAAGGAGATTATGATACTAAAGTGACTTTAGAATATGCTAATAATAGAATTGATAATAATTTAGTTTTACAGGTTAGTCAAAATAAATTAACTGTAATAGGTTTAGGTTATGTTATAAGTGAAGATGGAAGATCAAGTGGGGGAGAAAATTCTACTATGACTATTTTATTTATTGTTATAGGTATTTTGGTTTTAGTTAACTTATTATGGTTTATATTATTAAGAAAGTTTGTTGCAAAAAAGAAATAATTTGTTTAATAAAATTTAAAAGTGAGGTTGTTTTTAGATTTTGGTATGGAAATTAAAGATTATGAAGAGCAAATTTTAAAGTTTTGGAAAGAGAATAAAACTTTTGAAAAGAGTTTAGAATTAACAAAAAAAGGTAAACCTTATATTTTTTATGATGGACCACCTTTTGCTACAGGTATGCCTCATTATGGTCATATTTTAAGTTCTGTTGTTAAAGATTTATTTGCAAGATATTGGACAATGCATGGTCGCTATGTAAGAAGAGTTTGGGGTTGGGATTGTCATGGTTTGCCTATTGAGAACATTGCAGAAAAAGGTTTGAATATTAATTCAAAAGATGAAATTGAAAAAATGGGTGTTAAAAAGTTTAATGATTATTGTAGAAGTAAAGTTATGAGTTATGCAGATGCTTGGGTTAATGAAGTTGATAGAATCGGAAGGTGGGTTGACATGAAAAATTGTTATAAGACAATGGACAATTCTTATATTGAATCTGTTTGGTGGGCATTTAAACAATTATGGGAAAAAGATTATATTTATCAAGGAGAAAAAATTTTAATGTATTGTCCTCGTTGTTCTACTCCTTTATCTAAGTCAGAAATTGCAATGGATAATTCTTATAAAAATGTTAAGGATTCTAGTGTTGTTATTAAGTTTAAGTTAGAAGAGAAAATTAATGAAAAAGAAGTTTTTGCTCTTGCTTGGACTACTACTCCTTGGACTTTGATAAGTAACTTAGCATTGACTGTAAATCCAGATTTAGAATATTTATATTTATTAGATAAAAAAGATGATGTAATTTACATTTTAGCTAAAGATTTAATTGAGAATTTTTATAAGAATAAAGATGATTATAAAATAATTAAAACTGTTTTAGGGAGAGAACTTGAGAATAAAAAATTTGTTCCTTTATTTAATTATTTTAAAGATACTAAAAATGCATTTAAAATTCTTTTAGCTGAATTTGTGACTGCAGAAGATGGAACTGGTATTGTTCATACTGCTCCTAATTTTGGTGAAGATGATTATGATGTCTGTAAAAAATATGATATTGGTGTAATTGATTCTGTAGACGAAAAGGGTTTATTTAAAGAAATTGTTTCAGATTTTAAAGGTGAATATATTCATGATTCTAATGAAAAAATAATTGACTTTTTAAGAAAAAGAAATGATTTAGTTTTAGTTAAAAAAATAGAACATGAATATCCTTTTTGTTATAGATGTGATACAAAATTAATGTATAGAGCAATTCCTGCTTGGTTTGTAAATATTCAAAAAATAAAACCTAGACTTTTAGAATTAAATAATAAATTAAATTGGTATCCTGAATTTTTGAAACAAGGAAGAGTTAAATATACTTTAGAAACAGCTCCTGATTGGAATATTTCAAGGAATAGATACTGGGCAACAGCAATTCCAATTTGGGAAAGTGATGATGGTGAAAGATTAGTTATTGGAAGTATTGAAGAATTAAAGAAATATGCTAAAAATTTACCTAAAGAAGAAATTGATTTACATAAAGATTATTTAGATGAAATAATTTTAGTTAAAAATAATAAGGAATTTAAGCGAGTTCCTGAAGTGCTTGATTGTTGGTTTGAATCTGGGTCAATGACCTTTGCTCAATTTCATTACCCTTTTGAGAATAAAGATTTTTTTGAGAAAAATTTTCCTGCTCAATTTGTTGCAGAGTATATTGGTCAAGTTAGAGCTTGGTTTTATTATATGAATGTCTTATCTGCAATCTTGTTTGATAATATTCCTTTTGAAAATGTAGTAACTACTGGGACAATTTTATCAGAAGATGGACAAAAGATGAGTAAGAGTAAGAATAATTATCCTGATCCTAGAGGTTTAATTGATAAATATGGTGTTGATGCAATGAGATTTTATCTTATGAATAGTCCTGTTATGAATGCAGACAATCTTAATTTTTCTGTTAAGGGTGTTGAAGAAGCATATAAAAAAGTTTTACTTTTAATGTATAATGTTAATAAATTTTATTCTTTGTATAAATTAGAATGTAATTTAGAAATACCTAAACCTAAAAAATTAATTGATAAATGGATGATTAGTCGTTTAAATGATTTTGTTAAAAATGTAACTTGTTATTTAGAAGAATATAATACTGTTAAAGCAACAAATGAAATAAAAAATTTTGTTGATGATTTGTCTACTTGGTATGTTCGATTAAATAGAGATAGATTTAATGATGAAGAAAGAGATGTTAGTGTTATTTTAAGATTTGTTTTAGACAGATTAGCAAAGGTTTGTGCTCCGATTATTCCTTTTACTAGTGAAGTTATTTATCATAATATTTATAGTTCAGGTGAATCTGTTCATTTATCATCTTGGCCAGAATATTCAAATATTGAAGAGACAAAATTGCTTGAAAATATGAATAAGATAAAACAAATTGTTTCAGATGGATTAAAAGAACGAGATAAAAATCAAATAGGATTAAAATGGCCTCTTAATAAAGCAATTGTTAGTGGAATTAAATCTTTAAATGAAGAAGAAACTGAAATAATTAAATCAGAATTAAATGTTAAAGAAATTAAATTAATGAAAGGTGATTTTTTAAAAGTTGAATTAGACTTGAAATTGACTGAAAATTTAGAAAGAGAAGGATATGCTAGGGAAATTACTAGGAAAATACAAGCAGGTAGAAAAAAAGCACAATTAACTAGAGACAATCAAATTAAATTATATTTTGATAAAGACTTTTGTGATTATTTAGGTGAAGAGATGAAATTAATTTTAGAAAAAGTTAATGCAATAGAATTAGTTTTTGAAAAAAATCATGAAAATCTTTTGTTTGAAGAGAAAGGTAAAATAAAAGAAAAAGAATATTTTTTTGGTTTTTTGAGGGTATAAAAAAATCAGATATTTTTCACTTCTCGTTGGTAAAACAAATAAAAGAAACATTTAAATAGTATAATCCGTTTTATAGAATATGATTGTAAAAGAGGAATTTTTAAGTAGACTAAGAAAGATTTTTGATTTAAACCTTTATGAGGTTAAAGTTTGGACTGCTCTTTTATCTCGTGGTACTTCTACTGCTGGTGAATTATCTAGTATAAGTGATGTGCCTCGAAGTAGAACATATGATATTTTAGAGAGTTTAGAAAAAAAAGGTTTTATTGTTATGAAATTAGGTAAGCCAATTAAATTTGTTGCATTAAAACCAGAAGAAGTTGTTGAAAGAGTTAAGAAAAATTTAATAGTTAGTGCAAAAGAAAGATCTGCTAGATTAGAGAGATTAAAAGGTGATGATGTATTAGATGAGTTAAATGTTTTATTTAAAGATGGGATAAAATATGTTGAGCATACTGATTTATCTGGAGCACTTAAAGGAAGACAGAATATTGATAATCATTTAGACATGTTAATTAGAGATGCACAAGAAAAAATTGTTTTTGTTACAACAGCAGAAGGATTAAATAGAAAATTAGAGGTTTTAATGCCTAGTTTAGAAAAAGCAAGAAAAAGAGGAGTTAAGGTTAGAATAGCTGCTCCAATAAATAATGAAAATAAAAAGATTGCTAAAGAAATCTCAAAAGTTGCTGAGATAAGAGATGTAGATGGATTAAAAGCTAGGTTTATGATTGTTGATGGTTCTCAATTAATGTTTATGTTATTAGATGATGGTAGTGTACATCCTTCATATGATTTTGGTGTTTGGATTAATACTGAGTTTTTTGCAAGTGCATTAGAACAATTGTTTGATGTTGCTTGGAAAGATATGAAAAAAATTCAATAGAATTTAAAAATACTTGTTTCTTAAGTCTTTTATGAAATTTAAAACTATTAATGATAAAGTTGAAGCAATTAAAAGGGGTAATTTTAGTTGTGTTGAAAATGTTTTATATTATAGTCAAAAAATTGCAACTGAAAAGGTTAAAGATTTGAATATTTTTCTTAGTTTAAATGAAGAAGCTATTAATCAAGCAAAGGAAATTGATAAAAGGATTAAAGAAAAAAAAGATGTTGGTAAATTAGCTGGTATTTGTTTTGCTGTTAAATCTTGTATTTCTGTTAAAGGTATTGAAACTACTTGTGGTAGTAAAGTTCTAGAAGGATATGTTTCTCCATATAATGCAACAGTAATAAATAAATTATTATCAGAAGATGCTATTTTTTTAGGAATGGTAAATATGGATGAATTTGCTTGTGGTGCATCTGGTGAGACAAGTGCTTATGGACCAACAAAAAATCCATTAAACCCTGAGTTAATTCCTGGAGGTTCTTCTTCTGGTGCTGCTGCAAGTGTTTGTGCTGATTTATGTGACTTTGCATTAGGAACTGATACTGGTGGTTCTATTAGAAATCCAGCTAGTCATTGTGGAATAATTGGATTAAAACCTACTTATGGAGCTGTTAGTCGTTATGGTTTAATTGATATGTGTATGAGTCTTGATTGTATTGGTCCTTTAACAAAAAATTGTTCTGATGCAAAATTAATTTTTGATATTATTAAAGGTCATGATTATTTTGATAATACTACAAGAGAAGAAAATTATAAGAAAAAATTAAAAAAAGTAATTGGAATAGTGGATGTAGAAGGATTTTGTGACGAAGAAATTAATTTATTATTTAAGAAAACAATTGAAGAAATATCTAAAAAAACAGATTTTAAAATAAAAATTGTTAAATTACCTTTAGATATTTTTATTGAAACTTATTATATCTTAGTTTATACAGAATTTTTTTCAGGAACTAGAAAATTTGATGGTAGAAGATTTGGTAAAGCAATTGATATTTTTGGTGGACCTGAAGTTCAGAGAAGAATTATTGGTGGTTCTCAGATTACAAAAGCAGAATTTGAAGGTAAATATTATAGAGATGCATTAAAATCTAGATCTTTTATTAGTGATAAACTTAATTTAATTTTTGAAGAGGTTGATTTTATTTTAATGCCCACTGTTCCAAAAACAGCTCATAAAATTGGAGAAGAAATTTCTGTTGAAGAAATGTATAATTATGATGTTTTTACTGTTCTTGCAAACATTGCACAAATTCCTGCGATTAGTGTTCCAATGGGTGAAGTAGATTCAAAAAAAGTTGGATTACAAATTTTGGGTCCTTGTTTTTCAGAGGAAGAAATTTTTAATTTTTGTAATTTACTTTAATTATTCTTCATCTAATTTAAAAAAGGCTCCAATTCCTCCAAATATAAAAAAGGCTTTTTGTAAATTTTCGTAAAATACAGGAACATTATTTGTTAAATATTCTTGATTGAAATTTCCATAATTTCCTGTTTTACAAATTAAATATTCTAATAATACATAAGAACAAAGGCCTAATGTTCCATAAATTAAACCTGATTTTATTGTTTCTTTTGTTTTATTTAATTTATCTTCTAATTTTTTCATTTTTCTAATTCTTTTAATAAGTTTTGTTTATGTTTCTTTTGACAATCTGAACAAATAAAATAATTTTGTTTTTTTAATTTTATTGAAGTTCCGATAATTTTATCCATAAATCCTGTTTTTATTTCTTCTTTACATAAAAAACATCTTTCTTTTACCATTATTGATTAAATATAATTAAATTTAAAAATTATTCCTTTTTTATAACTTAAAGATGGATGGATTTGATTTAAGGAAATTCCAAGAAGAAGGTGAAGATCATGATAAAATTAAAAGTATTATGGGTAAGATTTTATCTGGGCATGATGGTTATGAAGCTATTGTAGAAAGAAGAAAAGTAGAGAAAAGATGTGAAAACTGTAATTGGTTGTTAGAAGGTGGAGAAAAATTTTGTCCAGAATGTGGGACTAAAACTTTTTGATTCTATTCTATTATTAATTCTTCTTCTACTAAACTTATTAAATCTTTAATTATTTTTTTGTTCTTAGGGAAAGATTCTAAATAATTTTTATATGCTTTAATTATTGATTCTTTTATTGTTATAGAATAATTTGGATTATCATAAAAAATTTTAACAGAAGAATATAACTGATGATGTTTATATTCTTCTATTGAAATAATATTACTCATTAAAGTTTATTAAATAATAAGTATATAAATTTTTTTAAGATATTTTATATTCTTGAGATTTGTATTCTATGTTGTTTAAAACATATTCTGGTGTTCTTTGAATAACTTCTTCTATAGATTGATCTATTTTTTGAAAAAAGTCTTCTAAGCCATGATAAGAATAGCCTTTTTGATTCATTACCATCATAGCCATTTTTTTGATGTTATCCATGTGTATTAAATAACCTTCAACTAATTCTCTTTTTACAAAATCTTCTTTTTGTCTATCTAATTCGCCTAATACATATCTCTCTGTATTACTTAAATTGTCTTCTAATAATTTAATTCGTTTTACCATCGTGTTTTGTCGGAATAATGGTTTATAAATCTTTGGTTCTAAAAAAATATTACATTTCTTCAATTGTTTGTATTGATAATAAGTCTAATGATTTTTTTAATGTTTTTTTGAATGCTTTTACTAAATCTAATCTAAACTCTTTTTCTTTTGAATTTATAATTGAACAACTATGATAAAATTCATTAAATATTTGGGCGAGTTCATAAACATAATTTGCTAAAGTATTTGGAGTAAGATTTTGATATGTTTCAGTTAAGATATTTTCAAAATTATTTATTTTCTTTATTAATTTTATTTCTGAATTTGTTAAGTCAATAATATTATATTCTTTTTGTGTTGACTTAATTTTCTTTAAAATTGAATTTGCCCTAGCATAAGAATATAATAAATAAGGGCCAGTATCTCCTTCAAAGGATAAAGCTTTTTCTGGATTAAATATTAAATCTTTTTTTATGTCTATTTTAATTAAAGAATATTTTATTGCAGCAAGTGCTATAATTAAACTTTTTTTTTCTAGTTCATTTTTATTAATTTTTGGATTTCTATCTATTAATCCTTTTTTTGCAATTTCTTGTGTTTCTTTGATAAAATCATCTGCTGAAACAATATTCCCTTCTCGAGATTTCATCTTTCCACTAGGTAAAGTTACCATTCCATATGAAAAATGTTTCCAGTCTTTTTTTAATCCTAATTTTTCTAAAATTGTAAATAAAACTTTAAAGTGATATTCTTGATCATTTCCTACAACATAATAAGAACTGTCTAAATTAAAATCTTTTATTTTTTGTTCTGCTAAGTATAAGTCTTGTGTAATATAAACAGATGTTTTGTCGCTTCTAAGTAAAACTTTCTCACCTAAATTTTCTTTATTTAAATCAATAATTATAGCATTATCTTTTTCTTTAAATAATCCTTTTTTTATTCCTTTATTTATTATTTCCTTTCCTCTAGTATAAATTTCACTTTCATAATAATTTTTATCTATTTTTGATAATCCAAATAAATCAAATGTTTGTTGTAATCCTTGATATGCCCAAGAATTTAATTTTTTCCAAAGTTCTATTTTTTTTTTATCTTTATTTTCCCAAAGTCTTAATTTTTCCTTTGCTTTTTCTTCTAGTTCTTTATTCTTTTTTGCTTCTTTATTAAATTTAACATATAAGTCTGCAATAAATTTATCTGGCTTTATTTTTTTTTCTAATGGATTAATATTCTCTGCAAATAATTCATAAGCAACCATTGTTTTTGAAATTAAAATTCCTCTGTCATTATATAAATTTAAATGATAAACATTATTATTTGCATTTTTCATTATTTGAGAAATTGATTCTCCAATTATTATATTTCTTAAATGGCCTATATGTAATGATTTATTTGTGTTTGGAGAAGGATATTCAATTCCAATGTTTTGAGAATTATTATTTTTTATTTCTCCCCATGATTTCTTTTTTGTTCTTTCAATAGTCTTTTTTGCTAAATAAATCTTATCTATAAAAAAATTTACATAGGCTGATTTAACTTCAATAGAAGAAATTTCTTTAGATATATTCTTTCTTAATTTATTAGATAATTCTTGAGAGATTAGAAGGGGAGATTGTTTTTTTATTTTTGCTAATTGATAACAAGGAAAAGAATAATCTCCAAATGAATCACTTGGAGGTATCTCAATTAATTTTTTAATTTCTTCAATATTTATTTTTGTTTCTTTAGAAATTAATTTTGCGATTTTTTCTTTCATAAAAAATAAGAGACGAGGGGATTTATTAATTTATCTTAAAAACCCTCTCTTATTTTATCTAGAATAATCTAAATAAATAATAAATTATTATAAGAACTAATGCTGCAATTAATATCCACATAGTCCAATCAATTTTTTTCTTTGTTTTTTGGACTTTTGTAGGTTTAGCAACATTTGTTACGGGTTTTGTAACTTCTTTTTCTTGTTTTTTTACTGTTGGCTTTTTTTTAGCTACAGTTTTAGTTGTTTTTTTTGTTGCCATGTTCACCTCCTTTTTAATTAATCTTTACCTTATAACTTCTATTATAAAAATAAACCAATATATAAATTTTACTTCTTTAAAATTCTTAAAATATTGCCCATTCTTTTTTTTGTTTTTGTTCTCTGTCTAAAAAACTGTCTTTCTTATTTATTCTTGGTCTTTTTGTTTCTATATCTTTTCTTAATGTTATATCTAAAGATTTTAACAAATCTGTTATTCCTTCTTTAAAACTTTTTAGCTGAGAGCATTCACCGTAAACCCCTGATTCTCCATCAAAGTTAATTATAGAATCTGCAAGATAAGATATTAATAATAAATCATGATCAATAATAAAAGCTGTTTTTTCTTTTTCAATCATTAAATCTTTTATTGATTTTGCTACATTTATTCTTTCTTCTACATCTAAATAAGCTGATGGTTCATCTATTAAATAAATGTCAGCATCTTTTGATAAACACTGAGCTAAAAACAATCTTTGTAATTCTCCACCTGACAATTGATTTAATCTTTTTTGTTGTAATGAAGTTAAATTAAATGTTTGAACTATTCTTTTATCCATTTTTTCTTTAAAGATTATTTCTTTAACTGTTTCTTGAGATTCTGTAAATAAATATTGTGGTTTATAAGATAAATTTAAGTTTAAGTTTAATTTTTGTTCCTTATTATTTATTTTTACTTTTTCTAAACCTGCAAGACATTTTACAAAAGTTGTTTTTCCAATTCCATTTTTTCCTAATATTCCAATACAATGATTTTTTTTAATTTGACCTTCATTAATTTTTAGTTTAAATCCACTTTCAAATTCTTTTTCAAAATTAGGCCAAGAAGAAATTGTTTGACCTGCTGTTTGAGGATTTTTTGTGAAATCAAATTTTAATTCTTTATCTCTAATTCTTACATTTTCGTCTTTTAAGAATCCTTCTAAATAAGAATTTACTCCATTTTTTGAGAATCTAATATTTGAAACTGCACCAAAACCACCTTGTGTTCCATAAAAAATATTTAAGTAATCAGTTAAATAATCTAAAATAAGTAAATCATGTTCTACAATAATTACTGTTTTGTCTTTACATTGTTCTTGGATAAAATCTGAAACTATTAATCTTTGTTGAATATCTAAATAAGCTAAAGGTTCGTCTATTAAATAAATTTCAGCTTGTTTTAAGAATGCTGCAATAATTGCAACTCTTTGTAATTCCCCTCCTGAGAGTTTATTTAATTTATTATTTAATATTGGAAAAATATTTAATTTTTCTGAAAATTCCTTTATTTTTTCTTCTTCTCCTAATTTTTTTAATAAATCTAAAACTTTTACATTTTGAGAAATCATTGATAAATTTTGGGGTTTATATGCTATCTTTAATTTTTGTTTGTTTTGAATATAATTTAATAATTCTGTTCCTTGAAAAAAAGTTTTTATTTCTTCATCATTTGCATTCTTACCTAAATTTGGTTTTTCTATTCCTGCTAAAATCTTAACTGCTGTTGTTTTACCAATACCATTTCTTCCTAAAAGACCCAATACCTTTCCTTTTTTTGGTGTTGGTAACCCATATAATGCAAATCCATTTTCACCAAATCTATGAACTAAATCTTCTGATTTTACACTTGGTAAGTTGATTATTTCTATTGCTTCAAATGGACATCTTCTTTGGCAAATACTACATCCTATACAAGTATCTTCATTTATTGATGCTTTGTTTTCAATTAAAATACAAGTATCTTGTTCTTTTTTTTCAATAGGGCAATATCTTTTACATTCTTTTGAACAAAATTCTGGTCTACATTTCTCTTTATGAATTATTGCTATTCTTGTCATATTTATCTAAAAGAAATCTTGATTTTTAAGATTAGTCTTTTTTTATTATTTTTTATTAAACATAAAACTTTATAAAAAGATTCTTCTTGATTTTTAAATAATGTGGGGGTGCCGGAGTGGCCAAACGGGCTGGACTTAAGATCCAGTGGCTTTATGCCTACGGGGGTTCGAATCCTCCCTCCCACATGGAGTTTTAGTCTTCTTTAAACCCTCGCTTAATTTTGTAAACAAAATTTAAATAGCTCTAAGGTACGGTCTCAAATTGTTTAGATAATTTTCGCTTTCGCACTAGGGGTTCGAATCCTCTCTCTCACATTGAATATTAATTCTTAATTAAATTTAAAAAGCATTTTTGGTTTATTCTTTTATGGATCGTGTTCATATTAAAAAAATTGAAGATTTTTTAGATAAAGAGATTTGTATTAAGGGTTGGGTTTATAATATTCGAGAACATGGTAAAGTTGCATTTTTAGATGTTAAAGATATTAGTGGTATTGTTCAATGTGTGATTACACAAAAAATTGAAGATTTTTCTAAAATGAATGAATTATCTAAGGGTGCTTGTGTTGAAATTTATGGGAAAGTAAATAAAAGACCACAAGGAACTGAAAATGAAAAGAGTAATGTTGGTAATTTTGAAATTTCAATTAATAAACTTAATATACTAAATAAATGTCCTGTTTTACCTTTTGACTTGGAAAATTTGGATACAAATGAGGATATTAGATTAAAATATCGTTATTTAGATTTGAGAAGAGAAAGTATGCAAAATAATCTTTTATTAAGAAGTAAAATTATTAAATTAATTAGGGATTTTTTATTTGAAGAAGGTTTTAATGAATTTGAAACTCCTATTTTAGCTAAATCAACTCCTGAAGGTGCTAGAGACTATGTTGTTCCTTCAAGAACTCAAGCAGGAAAGTTTTATGCTTTACCTCAATCTCCTCAATTATTTAAACAACTGATGATGGTTGCTGGTTTTGAGAAATATTTTCAAATTGCTAGATGTTTTAGAGATGAAGATTTGAGAGCAAATAGACAGCCAGAGTTTACACAATTAGATATTGAAATGTCTTTTGTTAATCAAGAAGACATAATTAACTTAACTGAAAAATTATTAAAGAGAATTTGGAAAGAAATTTTAAATGTTGATATTCAAATTCCATTTCCTAGGATTAGTTATGATGAAGCAATAAGTAAATATGGTAGTGATTCTCCTGATTTAAGAAAAAATAAAGATGATCCTAAGGAATTTGCTTTTTGTTGGGTTCTTGATTTTCCTGCTTTTGAGTATTCTGAAGAAAAAAAGAAATATGTTGCAGTTCATCATCCTTTTACATCTCCTGAAATGAATTCATTTAATAAAGATCCTAAGAGTGCAAAAGCTGTTGCTTATGATGTTGTTTTAAATGGAAGTGAGTTAGGTGGAGGAAGTATTAGAATTCATAATCCAGAAACTCAAAGTAAAGTTTTTGAATTTTTAGGAATTAATAAAGAAGAACAAGAAGAAAAATTTGGATTTTTATTAGATGCTTTAAGATTTGGAGCTCCTCCTCATGGTGGAATTGCTTGGGGTCTTGATAGAGTTGTTCAATTAATTATTGGAGCTGATTCTATTAGAGAAGTTATTGCTTTTCCAAAAAATAAAGATGCTAAAGATCTTATGTTAGATGCTCCTTCTAGTATTAGTGATGCTCAATTAAGGGATGCTCATATAAAATTAGATTTACCTAAAAAATAAATTTCTTTACAAAAACCTTTTATATTCTTTTAGATTTTTATTCTTATGAAAATAAAGACTTATAATTCTGGAGATTTTGTTGAAATAAAAACAAATGATAAAATCTGGAGAGGAACTTTGCTTGAATCATATGACTCTGAGATAATTCTTTTAAAATTAGAGTCTGGATATAATATTGGAATTAGAGAAGATAAAATTTTGTCAATTAAAACTTTAAGTAAAAAAATTAATGAAACTAAAAATAAATTTGAAATTAAGAGAAATAAAGATTTGAAAAATATTGTTTTGATAATTACAGGTGGTACTATTTCTTCAAGGTTAGATCCTAAAACAGGAGGAGTTATTTCAACAGATGAAGAAGAAATTTTGAATTTATCTCCTCAAATAAAAGAAATTTGTAATATTGTAAAAATTGAAAAACCTTTTATGAAATTTTCTGAGGATATGTCTTTTTTAGATTGGAAAAAATTAACACAAGTTTGTGAAAAATATTTGAATGATCCAAAAATTGATGGAATTGTAATTACTCATGGTACTGATTTTTTACATTATACTTCTTCTTATTTATCTTTTTCAATTAAGAATTTGAATAAACCTATTGCTTTAACTTATTCTCAGAGGTCTATTGATAGAGCAAGTAGTGACGCTTCTTTAAATTTGGTTTGTGCTTGTAAATATGCAACAAGTGAAATTGCAGAAATTGTTTTAGTTGGTCATGAAAATTTAAATGATGAGTTTTGTTTGGCTTTACCAGCGAATAAGGTTAGAAAAATGCATACTTCTAGAAGAGATACTTTTAAACCAATAAATACAAATCCTATTGCTAGAATTTCTTTAGAACATTTAGAAATTTTAACTAATTTTAATCCTAAAGATGAAAAAAAGAAAGTTAAAATTGATCCTGTATTCTCAGATAAAGTTGCTGTAATAAAAATTCTTCCTGGACAAAGCCCAGATATTTTAGATTATTATTTAAAAGAAGGTTATAAAGGTTTAATTTTAGAAGTTGCAGGTATTGGTCAAATTCCAGGAAAAGATGCAAAATATAATTGGATACCTAAATTAAAACAAATTATTGATAAAGGTATTTATGTTTTTGCTGTTTCTCAAACAATTTATGGGAGATTAAACCCAAATATTTATTCAAGTGCAAGACAAATTCAAAAAACTGGTGTTGTTTATTTAGAAGATATGTTATCTGAAACTGCTTTCATTAAATTATCTTGGATATTAGGTCATAAAGCTTGGTATTATAATCCTGATAAGGTTAAAGAAAAAATGTTAGAAAATATTTCTGGTGAATTTAATTCTTCAATAAAATTTGATTTTTAAAAAAATAAAGAACCTCTAAAAAAATAAAGAGGTAAAAAATTAATTATAATGTTTTGCAGTTTTTGGATTAATTAAATACCAGAATATTAAACCACTAAATAATATTCCAAAAGAACTACTATAAAATGCTTGGTTGAATAAATTGATAATATTTAAAATAATTGAAAAACCACTAAATATTAACATAATTAACCAAGACCATCTCTTTTTACTCATTAAACCTTTTGCAATAAAGTAATTTAATGTTGCTGAGGCTAAAAATAATATTCCTACAAATAGAAGTATACCTGAACTTAAATTAAAAGATTGCAATAATTCTTTAGGACTATCTGCTAAACTAATAAATAATGAACCTCCTATTAAAGATAAAACAGCACTTGCAAATATTACAAAAGATAGAATTAAAATTCCTTCAGGAATATCTTTTTTATCTGTTAATTTTTTTTGTTTCATTTTAGACCTCCTTTTTATTGATGTATTATTTAAGATTCATATATTTTTAAAGATTATCTCTTTTTTGTTTTCCGATAATTTTAAAAGTCAATTTTAATATATTATAACTAATATATAGCGGGGTGGAGCAGTTTGGTTAGCTCGCGAGGCCCATAACCTCGAGGTCGTTGGTTCAAATCCATCCCCCGCTATTTTCTAAAGTTTTTTATATTAAATCATCTTTATTTTTTAATGAGATTAATTCATATTATTAAAAAAAATGGTGAAAAAGAAGTTTATGATGAAAATAAAGTAATCCTTTCTATGAAAAATTCAGGAGCAGATGACGAATCTATAAAAAAAGTTTTAGAAAAATTGAATTTAATTTTATATGAAGGTATTTCAACAAATGAAATTTTTAAATTTGTGTATAAGGAATTAAAAAAAATAAATAATTATTCTAGTACCAGATATAATCTAAAACAATCTATTTTTGAATTGAGTTTAAATAATGGTGGTTATGTTTTTGAGAAATATATTGCAAAGCTTCTTGAAGAAGAAGGTTATAAAATTAAATTAAATCAATTTGTTAAAGGTAATTTTGTTGAACATGAAATTGATGTTAGTGCATTTAAAAAAAGTGAAAAATTAATGGTTGAATGTAAACATTTTAGTCGTTTTGAATTAGGGATATCAATTCAGACTGCTCTTTATGTCTATGCTAGATTTTTAGACTTAAATCACAAATTTAATAAGGTTTTGTTGGCCACAAATACAAAATTTTCTCCTCAAGTTATTAAATATTCTAATGGGGTTGGTTTAAATTTATTGGGGTGGAAATATCCTTTTGATAAAAGTCTAGAAAAATTAATTGAGACAAAAAAAATTTATCCTATAACCATTTTGCCTTTACCTAAATCTAAAATTAAAGAATATTTAAAACAAGATATTATTACTATCCAGGATATATTAAAAAGAGATGATCTCTCAAAGGATATAATCTCTTTAATTAATTCTTTAATCTCTTAATTTTCTTAAATCTAAAAGCTTTTAAAGACAATTAATCATTTTGATTTTATGAAAAAGGAAAGTTTTCCTCTTTTAGATAACAGTTCTAATGTTATTTCAACTATTGGTTGTATTGAAGAAGTAGTTATTGGTAATGATAAATATCTAGCTAGAATTGATACAGGAGCTTCTAAAAATTCTATTTGTAAAAGTATTGTAAAAAAGTATAATTTACCTTCTCTAAATTTAACAACTATAAAACAATCAAATGGTTTGGATAAAAGAATTGTAGTTAAATTAAAAATTAAAATAGCAAATAGAACATTTAAGACTTATTTTAATGTCTCAAATAGAGAAACAATGAAATATCCTATCTTAATTGGGAGAAATGTATTAAATAAAAATTTTATCATTGATTGTAGAAAATGAATATCGGAATAATTAGCTTGGGTGGAAGAAGTAGTAAAAGAGTAGCTTTAGCTTGTAAAAATTATTTTGATGTTGTGGATGAATTAGATTTAAAAAAATTTGATATTCGTCTTACAGATTTAGAAAAAATTATTACATATAAAGGAAAACCCCTCGATACTTATGATTGTCTATATATTAGAGGTAGTTTTAAATATGCTTTTCTTCAGAGAGCAATAGCACAATATTATTCTAAAAAAAGTTATATGCCAATTTACTCTAAGGCTTTTTCAGTAGGTCATGATAAATTTTTGACTCTTCTACAATTACAAGAAGAAGGAGTAAATATTCCTAAAACTTATTATACTCCAAATACAAAGATTGCAAAAGAAATCTTAAAAAATGTTAGTTATCCAATTATAATGAAACTTCAATCAGGAACTCATGGAAAAGGTGTTATGATTGCTGAGAGTGAAAAATCTGCAAAGGGTATTTTAGATATTATTGAAACTTTTGAGCGGCCCTATATTATCCAAGAATTTGTTAAAACAGATAAAACTTCTGATATTAGAGTTGTTGTTGCAGGTAAAAAGATAATTGCTTCTTATAAGCGAATTGCTACAGAAGGAGAATTTAGAGCAAATATCCATGCTGGTGGAAAAAGAGAATTACATAAGTTAACAAAGCAACAAGAAAAATTAGCAATTAAATCTGCGAAGTGTATTGGAGCAAATCTTTGTGGTGTTGATATCTTAAATTCAAAAGAACCTTCTGTTATTGAAATTAATTTAAGTCCTGCTTTAGAAAGTATTGAAGAATTTACAGGAATAAAAGTTAGTGATGAAGTTGCTAAATTTTTGTATGAAGAAACATTAAAATTTAAACAAAAAAAAGAAGATAAAATTAAGAAAAAATTAATTAAGAAAAATAACAAGAATAATTTGAAGCATTAAAAGGTTTTATTCTTTGAATTTTTTTTCATTTTTAAGATTCTTATTTTAATCAAAACCCAGACGATTAAATAAATAAAAAACATTAATAAATTCCCTTGTTCTAATGAATTAAGGCTATTGGTTAAAAGAGGTCTAAATGCATTTGCAATTAATAAAGATATAAAAGTTATTAATAAATAAAAAGGATTTTTGATAAATATAGCACTATTAAATAATATTATCCATAGAAGAGTTAATATATATAATATTAACATTAATATATTTCCTTGTAATAAAATAATTAAAAATCCTATTATTAAAATAAAAATGGATATAGTTAAATTATTTGTATCTTTAATAAATTTTCGAAGATTTTCTTTAATTCTTTTTAATTTATTAATATAGAAGTCTTTTCTCATTTTTTATCACAAAACGCCCCCGGGAGGACTCGAACCTCCGACAACACGGTTAACAGCCGTGCGCTCTACCTACTGAGCTACAGGGGCAAAACTGAATACAGATTAAAATTTTTGAAGATATTTAAAGTTTTGGGATTATAATTCTTCTGGCGAATATTTCTCAAAATTTTCTTTTATTCCTAAATCATCATCTTCAATTATATTTTTATTTTGTTTTTCTAGATACGAAAAGATATTACTGTGTTTTGAACCTTGTATTAATGAAATTATTGCTTGAGTTGTTGTATCTAAATGTATATCATCTACAATTAAACCTATTGTGTTATCTTTTATTATGATTATGCTTCCAGTTAAATATTCAATTGTTTTTTTTGCTTTACCATTTCTTCCAATAACTCTTGCTCTTACATCTTTTAGATTATGTCTTTTCGTGTGTTCTTTTAGATCTATGAATTTTAATAAATAATTTTGTCTTAAAAGAAGAAGAGCGTCATCTAAATCAAAACCAAAATCAATTGCTAAAACTATTTGTTCTGTTAAGAATTCATTTAATTCTGTACCTTTTATTTTTATATTATTATTTAATATAAATTTTATTTTTATTTTATCTTCTAATATTGGAATTATTTTCTTTATTTTACTTTTTTTTTCAATATTTAATGTTCTTACCATATTAGAATTCTTCTGTACTTGTTTGTAATTGACCTATTCTTCTTAATCTTTCAGCTTCAATTGGAGTATATTTATATTCTAAATCTCCTTTTTCATCATCAAATTCCCAAGGTTTTATTAAAACAACATCATTTTCTTTTAACCAAAGTCCTCTTCTTTTGCTTCCTGGTACCCTACAGTTTCTTGTTTTTCCATCCATACACGAGACATACATTCTAGAACTACCTAATCTTTGAGTAATTACTCCGATTACTTCATTTGATTTTGGTAATTTAACTCTTATTTTTGTTTCATCTTTTGGTTCGTTAGAGTTATCTTTGAAATTATTTATCATAATTAGAGAATCATTTTTTTCTTTATAAATTCTTCTAAAAATTAAAGAAGTATAAAGGCATAAGGAATATTATTAATTTTTTTAATTCCTTCTTTTGAAATGATTTTTGTTTGAAGAGCTAATTCAATTGATTTTTCTCCGACAATATTAAATGTTGCATCTTCTTGATTATAAATTTTAATTAACTTGATTAATTCTTCTTTATTAATTTCTTCTCCATTAAAAAAATTATTTGTTAAATCCATTTGAATTTCATTGTCTTCAAACTTTTTTCCATAAATATCTTTATCACAAATTGCTACTACAAAACGATATGATTTATGTATTTTTATTAAATAATCTTTCATAATTCTAAAATTTACTTTGAGATTTATAAAACTAATCTTTATTTTTGGTAATCATAAATTGCTTGTTCTAATGGTGTTAAATTTCTCAAAACATCAAGTCTAACTTTTTCTTGTCCAGAATACTTAAAACTATTATATAATTTGTTGTGAGTTTCTGGTGATTTTTCTGCCCAATATTTTTGCATATCATATGCTCCTTGTATATAACCTTGCTTAAAAGAATCTTTTGTAACAAGATAACCTCCGCCTAAAATTCCAACACTTGCTAATGTGATAAGAAGAATATTTTTCAAATTTTTCTTAACCATATTATATTGATACACTTTTTATATTTAAAATTATATGTAAGCTAAAATATATAATTCACTAATTAAAAAAAGAGGATAAAAAATTAAAAATTATTTTGATTTAAAATGCTTTTTTAGCAACTTTGTCACTGATTGCTTTTAATGCATTTTCTTTAGACATAATTCTACACATGGTTGTTGAACAAACAGGGCATTTTCCCTTTGCCATATAACCTCCTTTAGGTGTTTGTGTGATACTTATGTCTTTCATTTCTTTTTTTGCTTTACATTTAACACAATATGCTTCCATTTTTACCTCCTTTTTATAATTTATGAATTTGATATTTTGCTCCACAAGCTAAACAATGTATAAAACTTTTATTATCTTCTTCTTTTATTTCTGTATCTGGCTTTTTACATTTTTGACAGATTACAAATTGGTTAATATATTTTTCAATTTTTTCATTTATTTCTTTACTTGAAAGTTTTCTAGATAATATTATTCTTTCATTTTGGAAATCTATTGAACAAGCTAATTCTTTTGTTAAAAATTTAATTAAATGTTCTGGTTCCCTTCTGATATGAGTAACTAATTGAGTATAATTTGTTATAACTGTTTTGTTTCCTAAATGATGTCCTTTTATTTTTGGAATTTCAAATCTCTGATGATCTATTTCTTCAAGATTTAGTTTGACAGCATTGTATGCTTTGTTTAATAATTCTTCATAACTCATTTTATCTTTGTAATTAAATTAATTTAATTAAAATGATGTATTAAAAGAGGTTTTTAAGTTTTAGTACAGAATAAAAGCTTTGTAAGAACCAAAACACTTAAAAAATAACTTTTCTTAAATAAATTATAAATCTTGGAGTTTTCTCTAAAATGAATGAAAAAATTGATAAAACTATTCTAAAAACAGGAACTAGTTTAGTTGGGCTTGTTTGTAAAGATGGTGTAGTTATGGCTGGAGATAGAAAAGCTACAGCTGGCGGACAAATTGTGATGAATAAAAATGCTAAAAAAGTTGTTCAAATTAATAATTATCTTGTAATTTCAGGAACAGGTGTTTCTTCTGATATTGATTATGTTATTAAATTAATTAGGGCTGAATTAAAATTAAAGGAAATGAGAGATAAAAAAAGACCTAGTGTAAAAGAAGCTTCTAATTTAATTGCTTTAATATTATATAAAAATATTAGACAACCTTCTATGATTCAATTTGTTGCTGGTTTAATGGTTGGTGGTGTTAATCAGGATGGTAGTTGCGAGCTTTATTCTGTTGAACCTGCTGGTAGTACTATGAAAGTAGAGGACTTTGATGCTAATTTTAGTAGTGGTATGCCTTATATTCTTGGTTTATTAGAAAACCGTTATAAAAAAGATTTATCAATTAAAGAGGCAATAGAATTAGCAGCAGACTCTATTAAATCTGCAACTGAAAGAGATACAGCTTCTGGTTATGGTATAGATGTTTATGCAATAACTAAAGAGGGCATTAAACAGGTTTCCAAACAAAAAGGTGAATGGAAATATATTGATGAAAAATAAAAAATATTTTTTTAATTATTTAATATGGCAGATATCTTAAAAACAATCGAAGAAGAATTACCTAAAGGTGTAGTTAAAACTACTATTTATGAAGGAGCAAATATTGTTGTTTATACTAATGATGTTAGTTTTTTCAAAAATGGGGACGATGAAGTTAAAGCAGTAGTTAATAAAATTAAAAAAAGAATTGAATTAAGAGCAGATAAGAGTGTTTTAATGGAAACTGATTTTACAGAAAAGAAAATTAAAGAGATTATTCCTGAAGAAGCAGAATTAACTCAAGTTTTATTTGATCATCAAAGAAGTATTGTTGTTATTGAAGCAAAAAAACCTGGTTTAGTTATTGGTAAAGCTGGTAGTTTACTTAAAGAGATTAAAATTAATACATTATGGACACCAATTGTTCAGAGAAGTTCTGCTATAAAATCAAAGATTACAGATAAAATAAGAGAAGTTTTATATTTAGATAATAATTATCGTAAAAAATTCCTAAATTCTATTGGGGAAAAAATTTACAAAGAGTGGAGTTCTGATAAAATTGAAGAGTGGGTTAGATTAACTTCTTTAGGTGGAGCAAGACAAGTTGGTAGAAGTTGTTTTTTATTACAAACTCCAATTTCAAGAATTTTAATTGATTGTGGTATTGATGTTTCTTCAAATGGTAGAAATCAATTTCCTTATTTAGATGCTCCTGAATTAGATTTGTCTAGTGTTGATGCAATTATTTTAAGTCATTCTCATTTAGATCATTCTGGTTTAATTCCTTATTTATATAAAATGGGATATAAAGGCCCTGTTTATATGACTCCTCCTACTAGAGATATTTCTGCTTTATTAGCTTTAGATTTTATTGGTGTTGCATATAAACAAGCAGCTGTTCCTTTATTTCGTTCAAGTGATGTAAGAGAAATGGTAAAACATTCTATTATTTTAGATTATGGTGAAGTAACAGATATTACACCTGATATTAGAATTACTTTTTATAATGCAGGTCATACATTGGGAAGTAGTATGATTCATTTTAATATTGGAAATGGTCTTCATAATTATATTTATTCAGGGGATATTAAATTTGGCAAAACAAGATTACTTGAGCCTGCAACTTCTTATTTTCCTCGTTTAGAAACATTGCAAATGGAAGCTACATATGGTGGTAAAAGTGATAATTATCCTTCTGCGAAAGAATCTGAAAAAGAATTAATTGATTTTGTAAATGAAGTTTTAACTGAGAAAGGAAAAGTATTATTACCTGAATTAGGTACAGGACATGCTCAAGAAAAAATGCTTTTATTAGATAATGCAATAAAGGAAGGTAAAATTCCTAAAGTTCCTATTTATATTGATGGGATGATTTGGGATATTAATGCAGTTCATACAGCTTATCCTGATTATTTAAGTAATAATGTTAGGTCTAATATTTTTGCAGATAAAAATCCTTTTTTAAGTGATTCTTTTGTTCAAGTAGGTTCTTCTCAAGAGAGAAAAAATGTAATTGAAGGTGGACCTTGTATTATTTTAGCAACGAGTGGTATGTTAGTTGGTGGTGCTTCTGTAGAATATTTAAGAGAATTTGCTGATAATCCACATAATGGTTTATGTTTATCTTGTTATCAACCTCCTGGAGGACTTGGAAGACAAATTAAAGAAGGATTAAAAGAAGCTGTGTTTAATGTTAATGGTAAAGAAGAAATAGTTCCTATAAAACTCAAATTTCTAAGTGTGGATGGTTTTTCTGGTCATGCTTCTAGAAATGAATTAATGGCTTTTATTGGGACAATTCAACCAAAACCTAGAAAAATAATTATTAATCATGGTGAGCAATCTAAGTGTTTAGACTTAGCTTCAAGTTTACATCGTTCTCAGAGAATTGAAACAATTGTTCCTAAAAATTTAGAAAGCATAAGACTTCGTTAAAATTTATTGGTAATCTTTATATATTAGTTTTGTTATTTAATCATAGAGGTGTTTAATGGTAGAATATAATAAAGAATCATATTATCGAGGGGAATATTCTTCTTTTAATCCAGATAGTATTACTGGATATAATTTAAAGAGTACTTCAGGTTTAGGTTATCCTGGTTCTCCTCAGACATCTAATCAAGTTGGTGAAACTGTTAATGCATTAAAACAAGGAGTTAAGGCCTTTGAAGTAACAATGTTAAATCCTGAAAGTGCTGAGACGATCCCAAAACAACATTTCAAAGAAATGAGGCAATTAATGAAAATGGCTGGTGTAAAACCAAGTGTTCATGGTCCATTAATTGATGCTGCAGGTTTTACAGAAAGAGGATGGGGTGGACAACCTGAAATTGAAAATAATAAAAGAAGAATGTTTGAGAGTATTGAAAAAGCATATGAGCTAGATAAAAAAGGGAATATACCTATTGTTTTTCACTCGAGTAATGGTATACCTGGTGCTACTTGGACAAAAAGTAAAGATGGAGAAGTAAATAAAAGAACTTTAGGTATTATTAATCAAGAGACAGGACAAATTCAAGAATTAAAAGAAAAAGAATATTTTACTCCTTTAAGAGTTGCAAAACAAAATACTACTGATTTAAATAAAGCAGGTTATGTTTCGAGAGTAGACGATCAAATTAAAATTCTTAATGATACTGAATGGCATAATACTTTAACTGAATTATCGACTCAAAGTAAAAATGCTGAAGACGTGTTTTATAGAACTTTACCTTATTTACAGGATGAATTAAAAAATGGAATAATTAAAGAAAATAAAATTATAAATAAAGAAACAGGAAAAGAAATTGAATTAGATCATGGTCAAAGAGAAGCGATTTCAAAAATTCAACAAGCCCAAATATTTAATGATAATATTCAATTAACATTTCATAATGCTTTTGAAAAGGCATTTAAATATGGTAGTAATAAACAAAGAGAAGAATTAAAGAACTTAGCTAGAGATTATTCTAATAAATTAAATTATTTTTCAGGAGATGAAATTTTAGCTCCTATTAATTATAATCGTCTTCTCCAAGAATCTATTCAAAAGTTAAATACTATTACTACACCTAAAATAGATCCTAAAACAGGTAAGATAGATTCTAATTTTGGTTCTCCTAAAGTTTATGAAGATGTTGAAGTCTTTGCATTAGATAAAACAGCAGATACTTTTGGTGATTTAGCAATAAGATCTTATGATAAATTTAAAAAAGGTTCTCCAATGATTGCAATTGAAAATATGTATGAAGGTATGGCTTTTTCTAGAGGAGATCAAATGAAAGAAATTGTTGATAAATCTAGAGAAAAATTTACAAATTGGTTAATTAATGAAAAAAGAATGGATAAAAAGAAGGCTGAAGAAATTGCTCATGAAAAAATTGGTATGACTTGGGATGTAGGTCACTTGAATATTATGAAAAAATCTGGTTTTAATGATGAAGATTTAGTTAAAGAAACTCAAAAAGTTAAAGATTATGTAAAGCATATTCATTTAACAGATAATTTTGGTTATGCTGATACTCATTTGCCTCCGGGAATGGGAAATGTACCATTTAAACAACTTTTAGAAGAATTAGAAAAAAATGGGCAATATAAAAATATGAGGAAAATTATTGAAGCAGGTAATTTTGTAAAAGAATTTAAAAGTTCTCCTTATCCTTTAAGTTTAAGTGCTTTGGGTTCTCCTATTTATGGACTTAAGTCAGATTCATATTGGGGTCAAACTCAAGGACTTCAAGGAGGATATTTTGGAGGTCAAGGTGCAATAAATCCACAAATGCATCATTCAATCTATGGTGCTGGTTTTACAACTTTACCAATGGAATTAGGAGGAGTAATCCCTGGAGAACAATCAAGATTTAGTGGAGATAAAATTAGTTAAATAAAAATAAAGATAAAATGTTTTTTAAAAAAAAGAAATTAGGTTTAGTATTAAGTGGGGGAGGAGCAAGAGGTTATGCTCATATAGGTATTTTGAAAGTTTTAGATGAATTAAAAATTAAACCTGATTATATTGCTGGGACAAGTATGGGTGCAATTATTGGTGCAGCTTATGCTTTAGGTATGAGTGCTTCTGAAATTGAGAAAAAAGCTGATGAATTAAAACTTTACAAATATTTAGATCCTACTATTCCTAAAAAAGGTTTAATTAAAGGAGATAAAATTTTAAAGTTGTTTGAAGAAATTTATCAAAATAAAAACTTTGATGAAACAAAAATTCCTTTGTTTGTTAATGCCGTAGATGTAGAAACAGGAAAAGAATTAATTTTTTCAGAAGGAAGTATTGCTATTGCTGTTAGAGCAAGTATGTCTATTCCTGGAATTTTTAATCCAATTAATGTTAATGATTATATTCTTGTTGATGGAGGTTTAACAAATAATATTCCTTTAAGCTTAATAAAGGATAAATGTGATATTATTATTACATCAAATGTCTCAAATATATATTTACCTGATGCCGATTTTTTAAAAAATCCTAAATTAATTAAAGAAAAAGAATTACCTTCCCTTACAAGGGTATTGTTAAAATCAATGCTTATTTTACAGAGTAATCCAAGTAATATACAATATGCTAAAGAAAACTCTGATGTTTATTTATCGCCAAATTTAAAAAATATAACTACTGCCGACTTTGCAAAAAAAAATGAAATAATTGCAATAGGTGAAAAAGAAGCAAGAATTTTTAAAGAGAAAATAGAACAATTATGTAAGAGAAGTTTATTTTAAATCCCCCTGCCCAGAATCGAACTGGGAACACCGCGGGCTCTGCATTTACAAAGCCTTTTTGTTACGGGCTAATTTATGTTTCATTCTTATGCACAAAAATAGTGCCATGTCCACATTATTCTACAGCCGCGTGCTCTACCGTTGAGCTACAGGAGGATAATTAAAATGAGTTTAAGTAATTTATAAGTTTTATGATTGTCTTTTTTCTTCAATTAACTCAAAAAATATGTTTAGAAATGTTGTTGCATAAACTCCACTAGGTAAAGAAAATTCTAAGATTACCTTTTTTGATTCTGGGAATAATTCGTCGTCTTCTGAATCTGCAATTATATCTTCAACTGAAATTAATGCGTTTCTTAAATCACCTCTAACTCTTAAGTAAGGTATTTCTTGGATATTAAAATCTTGTAGTTGAATATTATTTTGATTTAAAATTTCTTCTTCTATTTCTCCTAATTTTCCAGAATCAATATTTGATTTATAACCAAATAATGGTATTTTTTGTTGTCCTTTTATATTAAAGTCTATTTTTTCTAAGAGAGCACTTTCTAAAATTTGATTGAATAATAAACTTTGTAAAGAATGTATGTACATTAAAAATTGTTTTCTTTCAATTTTATTAATTACTCCAATATAATCTTCAGAATTTTGGACTAAATAGTTTAATATTTGTCTTTCAAATTTTAAGTATTCTGGGAAATAAGTTAATGCATTTTTATAGTCTTTTTCAAGAGATAATCTTTTTCTTGCTTCATTAACTTCAGTTCTTTCATTTTGACTTTGTTGTGTTAATATTGTATTAATTGCTTCTTTAAATTTTCTTTTTATAATTAATTTTCCTATTTGAGGATTATTTTGTCTTACACTCCCAAATCTTTGTGGGCCAAAATAATTTGGAAAGTTTTTTGTTTTGTTTATTGTACTAATTATTTGAATAGAATCTTTTTTTTCAATTGCTCTTAATGTTATTTTAAAATGATTCCCTTTTAGATAACCTAATTTTATTTTTCTTTTTTCCCAGTGAAAATTTTTTATTTGAATGTTATTATGTTTAAAATTTTTTATTAATTCAAGATCTGGGTTGAAAATAGATATTTGTTGGCAGGTTATTGCATTTTTATCTTTAGTTCCTGCAAAGCCTATTGCTTGTAGTCCTTTTCTAATTTGTGAAGAAAATTCTTTTAATGCTCTAAATTGGTCTATGTTTTGTTTTTGGAATTCACACCATAAAAATTCTCTTTTTGAATCAAGAGGCTTTTCTGGAATTTCTATTTTGTCAGAAGGATTTAGATTAACACTACAAATTTTTTCATCTTTTGTTATTTCTTCAACTATGAAATCTTGATTATTTACTTTGAACTTTGCAGGAATTTTTTCTTTATTCATATTAATTACTTAAGTAAAAGTGTTTGTTACTTTTAAATTCTTGTATGAGATTATTTTTCTCTTTAGCGACGGTAAAACTTAATATAATAATACAAATGTTTATAAACCTTCTTTGTTTTTTGTGTGTATAAAAGAGGTCTATTCAAAGATGATTGATAAACAATATTCTGCTGAAAGTATCAAAGTTCTAGAAGGTTTAGAAGCTGTTAGAAAAAGACCTGGGATGTATATTGGTTCTACAGATAAATATGGTTTGCATCATTTAGTTTGGGAAGTTGTTGATAATGCTGTAGATGAACATATGATAGGATACTGTAATACTATTGAAGTTACATTGAATAGTGATGGTTCTATTTGTGTTGAAGATAATGGTCGTGGTATGCCTGTTGATATGCATCCTGTTTACAAGAAATCTGCTATGGAAATTATAGTAACAAAACTTCATGCTGGTGGAAAATTTGATGGAAAGGCTTATGCTGTTAGTGGTGGTTTACATGGTGTAGGTATTTCTGTTGTAGCTGCTTTATCAAAGAAAATGACTATTGAAGTAAAAAAAGAAGGTAAAATTTATACTCAAAGTTATGAAATTGGAAAACCTATAAATGATGTAACAGTTATTGGTGAATATGAGGGAGATGATAGTGG
>Ga0265294_10001636_pt1 | contig 30161 bp, 32 predicted proteins | sample MunlanPumphouse3_FD_192504 | JGI IMG/M metagenome (GOLD analysis project Ga0265294, IMG submission 192504) | Groundwater microbial communities from a municipal landfill in Southern Ontario, Canada - Pumphouse #3 | ecosystem: Environmental > Aquatic > Deep subsurface > Groundwater | place...
ATGAATACCTTTTTCACTTAGCATCTTTTCATTTGGTTTACAAAATCTTAAATCAAAAACTGTAATAGCATCTCCTTTTGGTGTTTGCATAACTTTTGCAACTCTAACAGCAGGTGCTGGCATAATTGTGTGATCAACTCTAAAACTATCTAATAGTGGCATATAAAATCCTTTGAATAAATATTTTAATTTTTTCAAGATTATAACCAAAGAAATTTAAAGGTAGTTTTCTTAAAAAAGATTATTTTTGTAAATTTTGGATAATATAAACTATTTTAATTTAAAAGAGAAAATAGCAAAAATTATGAAAAGTATAGAATATTTTATTTTAGAAAAACAAGAAGATGGATATAAGTTCAATCTTTTAAATATTTGGGATAAACAAACTATTTCGATTATTATAGAAGAGATTAAAAGCTTAAAATTTCATCCAAATAAAAAAATATATATAGATTTTGAAAATTTAAAAGAGCTGGATAGTATTGCTATTATTTATTTAATATCATTTTTAAAAAAATTTAAAAAGCAAAATATTTCATATTTGAACTTTGAAAAGTATGAGCAAATTTTTGACTTTTATCAAAAACATTATCAAAATGAGTTTCTTAAAGAGAAAAAGATATTAAATAGATTTTTTGAAAATGTTGGAAAAAAAGTATATGATATATCAAAATCTACAAAACTATTTATAGATTTTGTAGGAAAAGTTTTTTATTTTCTTTTTTATTTAGTAGTTAATCCAAAAAAGATTAGATTTAAAGCTACTTTAAAATATATTGAAACATCAGCAGTAGATGCACTTTTAATTGTTGCTGTGACTGCTTTTTTGGTTGGAGTTGTTATTGCTTATCAAGGAGCAGTTCAGCTTGAAAAGTTTGGGGCAAATATTTTTGTAGTTGAGATGATAAGTATCACTATGTTTAGAGAGATAGCTCCACTTGTAACTGCTATTGTAATAGCTGGAAGAAGTGCAAGTAGCTATACAGCAGAAATAGGGGCTATGAAAATAACAGAAGAGATAGATGCTATGAGAACTATGAATTTTGAGCCTATAATATTTTTAACAATTCCTAGAATTTTTGCTTTGTGTATATCTTTGCCACTATTGGTATTTTTTGCAGATATTGTTGGAGTAATGGGTGGAATGGTAATCGCATATACAAGTTTAGATATTACATATATAGAGTTTATAAATAGACTTCAAAATGAAGTTCCTGTAAAACATTTATTATTAGGAGTTTTTAAAGCTCTATTTTTTGGATTTTTTATAGCAATTATTGGTTGTTTTAGAGGTTTTCAAGTTGAAAATAATACTACAAGTATTGGAAAATATACAACTATAAGTGTTGTGAATGCAATATTTGTGGTTATTTTACTAGATGCAGTTTTCTCTGTAATATTTACTCAAATGGGAATATAAGATGGAAATAATAAAAGTTTCAAATCTTCACACAGCTTTTGGAGATAATATTGTACACAATGATATATCTTTTAGTGTAAATGAGGGTGAAATATTTGGAGTTTTAGGTGGAAGTGGAAGTGGAAAGAGTGTTTTGGTAAAACAAATAGTTATGCTAAATCAGATACAAAAAGGTAAAATTGAGATTTTTAATAAAGATATTTCAAAACTAGGAATAGATGATTTAGAGAGCTTGAAGCTAAATTTTTCTTATCTTTTTCAATTTGGTGCTTTGTACTCTTTTTTAAATGTTATTGAAAATATAAGTGTGATGTTAAAAGAGTACACAAATTTACCAAACGATTTGATAGAAAAAATTGCTTACACAAATTTAGATATAGTGGGACTTCCAAAACATACAGCAAAACTATATCCAAGTGAACTTAGTGGTGGAATGAAAAAAAGAGTTGCCCTTGCACGAAGTCTTGCAATGCAACCAAAACTTCTATTTTTGGATGAGCCAACAAGTGGATTAGATCCTGCTAGTACACAAAGTGTAAATGAGCTTTTGCTGTATTTAAAGAAAAATCTAAATATTACAACAGTTATAATAACTCACGATTTAGAGACAATAAAAACAGTTCTTGATAGGTTTATAATTATAAGAAAAGAGAAGATATTTGATGGTAATATAACTGAAGCTATGAGTTCCAAAGATGAGTTTATAAAAGAATTTTTAACACATAAAAAGGCAGATTGATGGATACAAGGATTAATTTTTTTAGAATAGGTTTATTTGTAAGTGTAATATCTTTTTTACTAATTCTTGCAATATTTTGGTTGGGAAAATATGGTTTAGAAGATAAAAAATATGATACTTATTATATCTATTTTGATGAGTCTATATCTGGACTAAATATTGGTTCACCTATAAAATATAAAGGTTTTGATGTAGGACTTGTAAAGTATATAAAAATAAGTCCTCATAATTCAGAAAAAATTGAAGTAGAAATACAGATTCAAAAAGGAACTCCAATAAAAGATGATAACTATGCAATTTTGGGGAATCTTGGAATTACAGGATTAAAGTATGTTGAATTAAAAGGTGGAAGTAGTGAAGCAAAACCTTTGGAAGAAAATAAATATGGTCTAAAAATAATAAATTCAAAAAAATCAGCTTTGAGTAATCTTGTTGATTCAACTGAAGATATTACAAAAGAGCTTACTTTTTTACTTCACTCTTTTAGAGATGTTTTAAATGAAGATAATTTAAAAAATTTCTCAATACTTCTTGAAAATAGCCAAAAAAGTATGGCAAATATTGAAAAGTTTTCTGATTATTTAGTAAAAAATCAAAATAATATCGATGAACTTTTACTTAGTATGAAAAACTTTGCTACTATTGGAAGCTCATCTTTTATTAGTGTAAAAACTTCAGCTGATAATTTTAAAGCATTAACAACAAAGATGAAAGAGGATTTTGACAAAGGAAATTTTGATATAAAAGGGATGGCTCAAGAGAGTATTAATAATTTAGAAACGGTTTTAAAAAATTTGGATAATACTTTAAATCAAACTCAAGATCTAATGAATAATCTAAATGAAAGCCCAAGTGATTTGATATTTAAACAAAAAGCAATAAAATATGGACCAGGAGAAAAAGATAATGAAACAAAATAAAATCTTATTTGTAAGTAAAAGTACTTTTTTAGTTTTTTTAATATTTTTTATATTTAGTGGATGTGGATTAAAACAAGAGAGTTTATCTATAAATCATTATGGAATAGATTTTAAAACTCAAAAAAAAGCTGAGGTTTCAAAATTAAAATCAATTTTAATTGAAGAGGTAAATGTAAATAGAAGTTTTAATCTAACAGCTATTTTTTATAGTACAAAACCATATTTATTTGAAGAGTATGCACAAAATAGATGGATAAATCTGCCTTCAAATATGATTTATAATCAATTGACAGATTCTTTTATTACAAGTAATATTTTTGAAAATGTAGTTTTAAAAGATAAAAAAATCGAACATGAGTATAGTTTAAAAACTGAAGTTATAAAACTTTATCAAACTTTTGAAGAAGATAAATCTTACGCAGTTTTAAAACTTAAATTTGATTTAGTAAAAGATGAAAAGATAGTAAAATCTTTTAATTTTGATAAAAAAGTATTATGCAAATCAAATAATGCTTATGGTTTTGTACAAGCTACAAATAAAGCTTTTGAAGAGAGTATAAATAGCTTGTTGAGTAGTTTTTGATTTTTAAATCATTAATTACCTTAACCTTTTAGCAATAATTGGTGCAATATTCATAACCAAAAATAGTCTTACAATATGGTGCAAAGTTATATAAGGTAAATTTGCACCAACTAAAAGAGCTATTAAATTTATCTCAGTTTGACCACCAGGTCCAAAAGCAAGTAATATATCTAAAGTAGTAAAACCAAAAAAGTGGTGAATAATAAAAATAAAAATTCCACACAAGATTATTAAAATAACAAAATGTCCCAAAGTGGCAACTAAAGTATTAAAAATAGTTTTTAAATCAACATTTTTAAATGTAAATCCAATAATTGAGCCAAAAACAACTTGAATAAATTTTAATAACTCATCTGGTATATGTGTGGTTACAAATCCGCCTGAATATAAAATAATACTTATAATCATAGGACCAATCAGATATGCAGCTGTTAGTTTTAGCTTTTTTGCAAACAGTGCAGCAAAAACTGCTAAAACATAGATATATAAAAATTCAAACATATTTATATCTTTTATTGGTGTTGTTAAAAGCTGGTTACCTCTTATATCAATTTGAAAAATATATTGAATAATAAAAGGCAAAGATACAACTACAAAAAATAGTCTTGAACTTTGCATTAAAGTTATCTTTGTTGTATTTGCTTTTAGTTCTTGCCCAATTATTACCATCTCAATAACACCACCTGGCATTGAGCCTAAATATGAAGTTTTTAAATCGTATTTTAAAACTTTATAGTAATAGTATGTTCCAAAAAATATAACCAAAATGGTAAATGGAATAACTAAAAGTAGGCTAATAGTGTATTGTGGAATATAGTTTAAAATTGCTGGAGTAAAAGCACTTCCAATTGCTAGACCAATTAAAATTCTAGCAGGTGCTGAAAATAGTTTTGGGCTTTGTATTGGAATTTTTTGAAATCTTATTAATATGCTTGTAGCAAAAATACTTCCTAAAAGCCAAGGAAGAGGAAGATGCAAATATATAAAAATAAGTGAACCACAAAAAGCTACCAGCAAAGCTAGTAGCATTTGAAAAATATTTTTTATCATTTAAAGTAGTGAGATGTGTTTTACAGCTTCTAAAGAGTCTTTTTTTACAATATTAGTATATTTTAAAAGTTCCTCTTCATTTGAGTAGCCACACGAAACTCCAACAGAGTTTATAGAGGCATTTGAAGCAGAGATTAAATCAAGTTTTGTATCTCCTACCATAAATGCTTGATGTTTTTTATCATCATATTTAAAAGCATCTAAAGCCTTTAATATTGGCTCTTTATGAGGTTTTGGGTTTTCTACATCTTCTCTTCCAATTATTACTTCAAAATGTTTTAAAATATCAAAGTTTTCTAATATTGGAGTTGAGTAGATTCTTGTTTTTGTAGTAACCACTCCAAGCTTTGCAAATTTTGAAGCTAAGGTTACCGCTTCAAAAGCATTTTCCAAAAGTAGTGTTTGAGCAACTGAAATATCTTTATATCGCATTTTATAGCTATCTACAAAATCCCAAACAACATCTTTATTTACACCCAAATTTTCAAACATAATATCAAGTGGATATCCAATTTGAACCTTTATATCTTCAATAGTTCCTTTAAAATCAAAATTATGTTTTGAAAAGGCATGTAAAAATGTATCAGTTATTGCATCTGTTGAATCAATAAGTGTTCCATCTAAATCAAATAAAATAATCTTATCTTTTTTGTTCATAAAAATCTTCCTTACTCTTTTATTTCCCAATCTTTTTGATTGTGCATAATACCTATAAATGCTGGATCAATATTTTCGATTTTTTTATTTATAGCAGTTATTCCATCTGGAATATACAAAAATAGATATGGTAAATCATTGGCAACAATTTTAAAAATCTCTTTATAAATTGCACCAAGTTCATCTTTATTTATAGTTCCACTTCCTTTTTCTATTAATTCATCAACCTTTTCATTTTTGTAATTTACTAGGTTAAATCCACCTAGTTTTGCACTTTTGCTATGCCACAAAGGATAAGCATCTGGCATCAAAGCTAAAGACCATCCTAAAAGTACAGTTTCAAATTTTCGTGGATGAACAACTGTATTTAAAAATGCTTGCCACTCCATAACTCTTATTTTCATCTGGACATCAATTTTTGAGAGTTGATACTGCAGGATTTGTGCAGTATTTACTCTTATATCGTTTCCTGTATTAGTAACCACTTCAAAAACTAAAGGATTTTTTTCATCATATCCAGCCTCTTTTAACAAAGCTTTTGCTTTTAATAAATCTTGTGTTATTGGTTTTACATCATCATTGTAGGCAAAAGAGTTTGGCATAAATGGTCCATTGCAAACCTCTCCATATCCAAAAAACAGAATATCAACTAGCTCTTGTCGATTTATAGCAAGTGATAAAGCCTGTCTTACTTTAATATCTTTAAATTTGGGATTTTCTAAATTAAATCCTAAATATGTAAATCCAAAACTAGGTCTATTTAAAATTTCAAAATTATTTTTAAAGCTACTATCTAACTGTCTTGATACTTGCATAGGAGTAAGGCTTCCAATATCAAGTTTGTTTTGTTTAAGATACAAAAAAGATGTATTTGGGTCTGGTAAAAATTTATATAAAATCCTATCAATTTTAGGACGACCTTCAAAAAAATCATCATTTGCAATAAGTTCTATATCTTGTCCAGTTTTAAACTCTTTTAGTTTATAAGAGCCTGTACCTATTGGATTTTTATTAAAGCTACTTGTCATAAGATTTTTTTCATCTTTTAAAATGTGATAAGGTAAAAGACCAACCATCCAAATCTCTAAGGCTTTAAAATATGGTTTTTTATAGATTATTTCAAGAGTTAAATCATCAAGAGCTTTTACACTAGCAACTTCACTAAAATTTGATTTTATAGAGTTAAAAACAGTTGGACTTATTATTTGTTCATAAGTAAAAACTACATCCTTTGAAGATAGTTTTTCTTTGTCATGCCATAAAACATTATCTTTTAGTTTAACTATAAGTTTTGTTGGTGTTTCAAAAGTGTATGAAGATGCTATTTCAGTTGTTATATTTCCATCTTTATCATATTTAAAAAGACCATTAAAAAGCCAATCAGATATTTCACCACTTGCACTATCATTTGCTAAAATAGGATTTAATCTACTTGGACTTGAACTCATAGATAAGTTTAGTGTACTTGCTTGCATATTTACAAAAATAGCAAAAAATATTAAAGAAGTTATTAAAAATTTCATTGCGTATTGTATAGTTTTTTTATAAAAAGTATTATAAATTGGCTTTTCATTTTTCTTTGTGATAGAATTGCTACTTTATTAATATATTTTAAGGCATTACTTTGATAGATAATTTAATCGATATTGTAAATAACACAAAAAAAAAGAACCCATTAATTCATCATATTACAAACTATGTTACAGTAAATGATTGTGCAAATGTAACTTTAGCAGTTGGTGCAAGTCCTGCTATGGCAGATGATGAAGCAGAAGTTGAAGAGTTTGTGAATATTGCTTCAGCTCTTTTAGTAAATATTGGAACATTAAATAAAGAGATAAAAAACTCTATACTAAAAGCTGTAAAAAAAGCAAATGAATTAAATGTTCCAGTTATTTTGGATCCAGTTGGTGTAGGTGCGTCAAAGTTTAGAAAAGATTTTGTAAATGAGTTACTTGAAACATACAAAATATCTTCTATTAGAGGAAATATTTCTGAAATAAAGTCTATATTAAATTTAAGCTCAAACACAAAAGGTGCAGATGCTTCTAAAGAAGATTTGGAATCAATTGATAACACACTAAATATAGCAAAAGAGTTAGCAAATAAGTTATGTTTAGTTGTTGCAATTACTGGTGAAACAGATGTTATATCTGATGGTAAAAGAGTTGTTACTATTAAAAATGGTAACTATCTTTTACCATATATTACAGGAACAGGTTGTATGTGTAGCTCTTTAGTTGCTAGTTATTGTGGAGCCTCAAATGATAAAATATTTGAAGCTACAGTTTTAGGAGTAATTACAATGGGAATTGCAGGTGAAATAGCTTATGAAAATAGTAATAATAAAGGACTTGGAACTTTTCATAAAGAGTTATTTAATGCAATAAGTAATTTTAATGAAGATATGTTAATAAAAAAAGCAAATTTTCAAGAGATAAAATAATTATAAAGGAATAAAAATGTCATTTTCTAGAAGTTTAAAACAAAAAGCAATAAAAGTTTGGGAAGATGGTTATAATCATCCATTTGTACAAGAGTTGGGAGCTGGTACTTTATCAAAAGATAAGTTTAAATTTTATTTACTACAAGATTATCTATATTTATTAGAGTATGCAAAAGTTTTCGCAATGGCTTTGACAAAAGCAGATGATGAGAAGATGTTGAGTAACCTAAGTGCTATTACAAAGGCAACTTTAGTTGATGAGATGAAACTTCACCATTTATACATGAAAGAGTTTGGTATTAGTGATGAAGAGGTTCAAAATGTAAGAGCTAGTTTGTTTAATAGAACTTATACTGCAAATATGCTTGCAACTGCTCTAAAAGGTGATTTAGCGCAAACTTTAGCAACTGTATTTCCTTGCGCTTGGACATATTGTGATTATGGTAAAAGATTAAAAGAGCAATATAAAGATACTCTTGAAAACAACTTCTATAAATCTTGGATAGAGACTTACTCAGGAGCAGATTTTGAAGATTCGTTTGAGTGGTTTTATGATGCACTTGATGAGCTTGTATCAAATAAAAGTGAATCTGAGAAAAAAGTTGTTGAAGATATTTTTATTTCAAGTGTTGAGTTTGAATATATGTTTTGGGATATGGCTTATAATAAACAGATGAGTTATGTCAAAAATAGCTAATTTTTTGGTATAAAAAAAGGAAGCGATAAAATCGCTTCCTTTGAAAAGTAAAAAAATACCAATTATCTTTTTGAGAATTGAGAAGATTTTCTTGCTTTTTTCTTTCCGTATTTTTTTCTCTCAACAGATCTAGCATCTCTTGTAAGTAATCCATAAGGTTTTAAGATAGTTCTAAATTGCTCATCGAAAGCTACTAAAGCTCTTGAAATTCCATGTCTAGCAGCATCAGCTTGAGCTGAATATCCACCACCTAGAGTTTTTACAATGATATTTACACTTGATTCTTGTTTAGAAACATGTAGTGGTTGCATTACTCTTTTTTTGATTGAATCATGACCACCAAGCCATTGATCTAAAGATTGTCCATTTATAGTTAGTTGACCATTTCCATTTTCTAACCAAACTTTAGCTATTGCTGTTTTTCTTCTTCCAGTTGCATATACTTTTGCCATTACTATTATCCTTTAATTTGAGCAGTATGAGGGTGTTCACTTCCTGCATATACTTTTAATTTTTTTAACATAGCTTTACCAAGAGTAGTTTTTGGAAGCATACCTCTAGTTGCTAATTTAAACAGTTTTTCAGGGTTTTTTTCAATCATATCTGACATTTTGTGAGTTTTTGTACTTCCAAAATAACCTGAGTGAGTATAGTAATTTTTAACTTCTAATTTAGCACCAGTAAATTTAGCTTTACTTGCATTGATTATAACTACGTAATCACCACAATCAACGTTTGGTGTAAAACAAGGTTTATTTTTACCTCTTAAAATTGTAGCAACTTCAGTAATAATTCTTCCGAATACTTTACCTTCAGCATCTACTACAACCCAAGATCTTTCGATTTCGTTGGCTTTCGCCATTTGAGTAAATTTCATTTATTAACTCCCTTTCAATATTAGGGTCGAATAATATTTAAGTTATCCTAAATTTTTGCTTAAATTAAGTATAAATTAATAATATATTTTAAAAGTTGAACCAATTCCAATTTTTGAGTTAATTTCTAATTTAAAATTATGAACATTCAAAATAGATTTAACTATAAAAAGTCCTAAACCTAGCGAGTTGTTCCAGTTATTACTAGTTGCTCTATAATATTTTTTAAAAATATTTTCCAAATTTTCTTGAGAAATCCCTATTCCTTTATCTGTAATGGATATCGAATTTTCATTTATCTCTATAATTACATCTTCTTGTGAATATTTTAAGGCATTTTCTATAAGATTTGAAATAGCAATTCCTATTAAAATCTCATCAACATTTATCTCTTTATCGACTCCTAAAACTTTGATTTCTCTATTTTTATACTTTATTTTTAAATCACTAATAGAGTTTTCTACTATCTTTTTAATAGAAACTTTGTTTAAGATTAGTTTATGATTGTTATCTTGAAGCTTCAAAGTAAGTCTTAGTTTATCAACTATTTGTGACATTTTATTTGAGTTAGATAATATTTTATTTAAAAACTTTATTTTTAAAGTCGGTGATAAATTTTCATCTTCTATTAAAGTTTGACTATATCCTGAAATTATTGCTATAGGATTTTTAAATTCATGAGAAATAGCAGAGATAATATCATCTTTTTGTCTATTTGCTAAAGTTAATTTTGCAGTATGTTTTGCTTTTATCTCATCTTTTTTTGATAATTTTTTTGCAACTTTGTTTAGAAGTTTTGCTATTTTATAAAATTCAAAAGTATAATTTGATTGTAAAAATATTGGTTTCTTTTTATTTGTTATCTCTTTTAAAAAGTATAGTATTGAGTCAGTTTCTCTTTGTATTTTGATACTTATAAAGTAAGTTGAAATAAATGCAATTATTAAGAAAAAAGAGATATAAATAAAAATTTCAAAAGTTAGTTTTTTGAAATTATCAGTAATTTTATTTGTATAATCAGCCATTCTTAAGTAATAAATCTCTTCATTAAAAGATACTTTTTTAGCAATATATATCAAATCTTTATTTAGAGTTTCAGATACTCTTGTATCTTTTCCAAGACCTATATTTCTTGCTTCAATAATTTCAACTCTATTTGAATGATTTTTTATATCTTCAATATTTTTGTGACTCTCTGCTACTACTTCACCATTTTCATTTATAATTGAAATTCTTAGGTTCAGTTTTTTACTTAAATCTTTAATAATATCTTTAATACTATTTATATCTTTTGTATCTTCTAAAATTACGGATAATATATCTATATTTTGGATTAAGTTTTTTTCAACTTGATTTAAGTAGAGATTTTTTGCCCAAAAATAAGTTGATAGAGTAACAGTTATTAAAATTGCAACAAATATTGCAAGATAAGTTCGTAAAAAAAGTTGATGAATTTTTAACAAAAAATATAACCCTCTCCTCTAACTGACTTTATATAATTTTTCTTTGAATTCGGATCTATCTTATCTTTCAATCTTTTTATAGCAACATTTACTGTTTTTTCTTGTTTATCAAAAGAGTCTTGCCATACTTTTTCTAATAAATACTCTCTAGAAAGAAGAATATTTTTATTTTTTATAAACTCTAAAAGAAGAGTAGTTTCAAGAGAAGTTAGCTCAATATCTTTCTCTTCAATGCAGAATGTTTTACTTGAAAAGTTATAAACTATATCTCTTACTTTTAAAACTTCAATATCATTTGAAGATCTTTTTATTACAGATTTAACTCTTGCTAGTAGCTCTTGAATGTTAAATGGTTTTGTAATATAGTCATCTGCATGTGCTTCAAATCCATCTAAAATATCTTCAGATTTATCTTTTGCAGTAACATAAATAACAGGATTTTGATAACCATTTGCTCTTAAATCTTTTATAAAAGAGGTACCTTCTATATTTGGTAGATTTCTATCCATTAGTATTAAATCAATTTTCTCTTCATCTAAAACTTTTTTTACATTTTCATTCGCATTTAAAAATCCAATAGTTTCATATCCCTCTTTTTGTAAAGTATACTCAAGAAGTTCTAGAATATCTTCTTCATCTTCTATTATTAAAATTAATCTATTTTTACCTTCAAGCATTGTTTTACTTTATTTCATCATTATTGATTTCATCTATTTTTTTATTTTCATCTTTTCCAAATGGAGAGAATTTAATAGCCAATATTCTAAAAATAAAAAATATAAAAATAACAAACAATAAAAATACAATATCAAAATAATCTTTATTTTTATTGGCTGAAAGAATAATAACTTCTCTGATTAAAAAGATTATAAAAATATCAAGAACATATCTAAGTCTTAATGTCTCTTTTCTAATAAAATCAGAAATCATTTTTACGACTTCCATAATCACAATGAATTCAAGCATTAAGATAATTGCGCTATAGAAGTTGTTCCCAGCTAGAACAACAGTTAAAAATATAACAGTAGCAACCAAAACTTCGAAGTTTGAACTAAAGTAGTTCGATATTTTATTTATAGCTTTTTTCATGTAAAAAGTATATCATAAAGAGTTTTATGATTGAACTATATCTCCTCCTAGTTTTGCAAATTGTAGTAAACTAGCTATTGAAACTGATCTATCTGCAATTTTTTCTAATCTTCTTAGACTACTTAAAAGGTCAAAATACTCTTTTGAAAGGTCAAGTTTTTGAGTTATTAGTTTTAAAATATTTTTCTCTATCATCAAGTATAAATCATCTGTTTTACTCTCTTCAACAATAACTCTTTGATACTTCTCTTCAACTTTAGAGTGTTCTTGTTCGTCTATTATTGAAATTGCTGTTTTTGTAGATAATAAAGCTGATTTTAGAAGTGGTATTGTGTACTCCAAAATAGTATTTGTATTCAACTCTTCACTATAAGATCTTCTAAACATTTTTGCAAAATCTTTTGTATTTGCAGCTGTTCTTACTATCTCATTTGTGATTTTTAAAAATGCAACCATTCTTCTTAAATCTCTTGCTTCTGGAGTATATAAAGCTAAAGTTGTAATTATAAGATTATCAATCTCATTTGATTTTACTAGAAATTTTTTTTCACTAACTTCAACATTTTTTAGATTCTCTATTTTTCTCTCATTTAAAGCTTTTAAACAAACCTCTAAAGCCTCAACAATATCTAATCCTAGTTTTTCTACTTCACTTTTTATAAGTTTTAATTTCTCTTCATATGGTTTTAACATTATCCAAATCTCCCTGTAATATAATCTTCTGTTTTTTTATTTGTTGGATTAACAAAGATAGTCTCTGTTACATCGTACTCTATTAGTTTTCCTAAGTGGAAAAACGCTGTATAATCTGCTACACGTGCTGCTTGTTGCATATTGTGAGTTACAGTAATGATTGTATAATCTTGTTTTAACTCAAGCATAAGTGCTTCAATTTTTTCTGTAGAAATTGGATCAAGAGCAGATGTTGGCTCATCCATTAAAATAACTTCTGGTTTTATAGCAATTGTTCTAGCTATACAAAGTCTTTGTTGTTGACCACCTGAAAGTGAAGTTCCAGGAGTTGTTAATTTATCTTTTACTTCATTCCAAAGACCAGCTTTTATTAAAGATGTTTCAACCAACTCATCACAATCTTTTCCTTTTTTTAACATCCCATGTTTTAAGGGCGCATAAGCAACATTATCATAAATTGATTTTGGAAAAGGATTTGGTTGTTGAAATACCATTCCAACTCTTTTCCTAACACTTACTTCATCTACATCTTTATCATAGATATTTTTCTTATCAATTATAATTTTTCCATCAATTTTAACAATAGGAATTAAATCATTCATTCTATTTATACATCTTAAAAATGTAGATTTACCACAACCTGATGGTCCAATTAATGCCGTAATTTTATTTTGATATAAATTAACATCTATATCAAACAAAGCTTGATTTGAACCATAAAAAAGATTTAGATTTTTAACATCTATTTTTGTTTTTATATCTTTATTCATTTAATATTTTCCTTTTACCATTTTACTTCAAGTTTTTTTCGTAAATATATAGCTATTGCATTTAGTGAAATTAATATTGTTAATAAAACTAAAATTCCTGCTGCTGTTTTTTCTATATACATACCTTCAGGCATTCCAGCCCAAGTAAATAGTTGTGCTGGCATAACAGTTGCTGCTTGAGTAACCATTGAAGGAGCATCTGGAATAAATGCAATCATTCCTATGATTATTAAAGGAGCAGTTTCTCCCATAGCTTGAGCTAAACCAATAATTGAACCTGTCATTATCCCAGGAAAAGCAAGAGGTAAAACATGGTCACGTGTTACTTGAATTTTATTTAACCCTAAACCATATCCTGCTTGTCTGATACTATCTGGAACCGCTCTTAAAGCTGCTCTTGAGCTAACTATTATAATAGGTAATGTCATAAGAGCAAGAGTTAACCCACCAACTAAAGGTGAACTTCTTGGCATTCCAAATAGATTAATAAAAATTGCAAGTCCTAAAAGTCCAAATAAAATCGAAGGAATAGCTGCAAGGTTATTTATGTTTATTTCAATAAATCTTGTAAATTTATTATCCCCAGCAAACTCTTCAAGATAAATAGCAGTCATAACTCCAATTGGAAATGCAACTGCCATTGTTATAATTAAAGTCAAAATAGAACCAATAACAGCTGAAAATATACCAGCATATTCAGGAATTTTTGAATCTCCATTTGTAAAGAATATTGCATTAAATCTTTTTTCAATTAAACCTTGAGCATAAAGTTCATCAACTTTTGCTATATCTTTATCTTTTAGATTATGATTATGATTTTTTATATATTGGTCAACTTGACTACTTGCTAAAATCCAAATATTTTGAGTTGAATTCATATATGTCGGGTTTTCTTCTAATAATTTTGGTAAATCCCTAAGTGCTGCTCTTGAAACTAAAGTTCTATATTCAGTTGCAACTGCAAACCTTGTGTCTTCTAAAGTTTTTTCATTAAAAGTTACATCTACTTTTACATAAGATATATTAAAAGCAGGAAGACCTTTTCCTATCATATCAAAAAGGAAAAATGCCAAAAATGCTACTGAAAAAATTAAAGAAGTTAGAGTAAACTTTTTAAATCTTTTCGCACTTACATGTCTTTTTTTTAGAGTTGGGTCATAAAATGGATTATGTTCTTTATTTTTCTTTTTTCTTTTTATCATAATGTATTCACTTTATATTTTTCTTTGAATTTTCTAATTAATGACAATGAGATCATATTTAAAATTAATGTAACAATAAATAGTACAAGCCCAAGAGCAAATGCTGAAAGTGTTTCAGGCGAGTTAAACTCAAAATCTCCAACTAAACTATTTACAATAGTAACAGTAACCGTTGTCATATCTTCAAGTGGATTCCACGATAAATTTGGTCGTAAACCTGCTGCCATAACAACAATCATAGTCTCTCCTAAAGCACGTGATAGTGCAAGAAGTGATGCTGAGATAATTCCAGGCATTGCACTTGGGATTACTATATTTTTTATAGTTTCTCCATGAGTCATTCCTAGAGCGAATGCTGCTTTTCTTTGACTATCTGGAACAGCTCTTATAACGTCATCGCTTAAAGAGGAAATTAAAGGAATAATCATAATTCCCATAACAATTCCTGATGCTAAAGCACTGTTAAAAGTAGCTTCAAGTCCAAAAAAAGCAGCAACTTTCACAACAAGTGGAGCAACTGTAATAGCAGCAAAGAAACCATAAACAACAGTTGGAATACCAGCTAGAATTTCTAAAATAGGTTTTAGATAATCTCTTAATTTAGAACTTGCATATTCGCTCATATAAATAGCACTTCCAAGTCCAATTGGAATAGCAACAAGAAGTGCTATTATTGTTATTACAAATGTTCCTGCAAATATTGGTAATGCACCAAATTCGCTATTTACAACTCCTGGAGACCAAGTTGTACCTGTTAAAAAGTACCAAAAGCTTCTTAATTGAAAAAACTCTATCGCTTCAAACAATATTGAAAATAAAATTCCAAAAGTTGTTAGTATAGATATAGCAGCTGCAAGAATAAGAGCAGATTTTATAAGCTTTTCATTTAGTTCTCTTCGTTTTTTTTCTGATTGAAGACTACTTAACAAACTTTACCTTTGTGTTAAATTTTTATGAAGTTTAATAAATTTTGGTTACATTGTGGTTACAGATTATAAAACTTTATAAACTGGCTCTTTTGAGCTCTTTGACTCTTTTTTCATAATATTTAAAGTATCATCAAAATTTAAAATATTTGATTTACAATTTATCTCTACAATTGCACAAGATACAGATAAAAGATTAAAATTTCTAGTTGTTCCAAATCTATCTTTTGAGACAATATATCCTAGCTCTTTATCCTCGTTTGAGTACAAATTTTTTGCACTATATTTAAACTCATTTTGAATATCCAAAGTTAATTCAAAAACATCTTCAAAAGTAAAATCTGTTAATCCTACAAAAAAATCATCTCCACCAATATGAGCTATAAAACTATTTTTTGGATATCTTTTTTGTAATAACTCAGAGAATATAAGAATTGCTCTATCTCCTTGTCTAAATCCATAAATATCATTAAAAGGTTTGAAGTCATTAAAATCAAAGTAGATTATATGAGTTGTATTTATTTGAATATTTCTAAAAGAGTTAGCAATAAATTTCTCAATTTGGTTATTTCCAGGTAGTTTTGTTAGTGGACTTTGGTTTGTTGCTATTTCAATATTTCTTTTGTACGACATTGTCAAAAGAGAGTTTAGATTTATAAATCCTAAATATTTATCACTATTTGTTATAAAAATACCAAGAGAGTTTTGAAAATTTAGATTATACATCTCTAAAATTTTATCAATTCCCCAAGCCATTTCAACACTTAAAGCAGGTTTTAAATATTTTAATAGTGTTGTTGAAAAATTTTGATTTTGTGCTAAAGATAATCCATATTGAGAGTAAGATATTTTTTTTATATCACTTTCATATACAATTCCAAGAAAATATCTAAATTCATCAATTATTGGAACAAAGTTATGTTCTGTATTTTTTTTAAAATGTAAAATTATGTCATATAATGAGCTATTTACAAGTAATGGTTCAATTTTATCTATAAATTGTTCACCTATAAATTTATTTGACTCCTCTCTTTTATCATCTAAAATAAGATTTGAAATATCATTGTAAATTGGCTTTATTTCATTAATATTTTTTGTTGGTTTTTGAACTAAAAATCCTTGTATAAAATCAGCACCAATATCTTTACAAGTATAAAACTCCTTTTGAGTTTCTACACCTTCTGCAATTACTTGCATTCCCATAATATGTGCCATATCAATGATTGAAGAACAAAAAAGTTTTTTCTTTGAGTCTTGATCTATATTTGATATAAAAAATCTATCAATTTTGATAATATTTGCTTCACTAAAATAAAGAAGTTTTAATCCAGAAACTCCTATTCCAAAATCATCTATTGCAATCGAGTAACCACTTTGTTTATATCTTTGAAGCATTGTTGAAAGAGCATTTTGCTCTATTGAAGTACCTTTTTCGCTTAATTCGAAAATTATTTTATCTTTGCTTAAATTGTATTTTGTAAGAATCTTTTGAGTATTTCCAGAACTATAATTTTTGTTGTAGATTATTCTATTGTCAAGATTATAAAATAGTTTTAAATTTGGAATATTTATATTTGCAAATTTTTTAATAGCTTTTTCCCTTAGAAGCAAATCAAATTCATATAAATAGTCATTACTAAAAACTAAATCAAACAGATCATCAATAGTTGTGATATTTGGTATATCTTGAACATTTCTTAATAGTGCTTCAACAGCATATAGTTTTCCACTTTGTGCATAGATTATTGGTTGAAAGGCATAATCTAATTTATCTATTATCTCATCCCAATTTATCATAAGTGAATCCTAAAGTATTTTTAAAAGAGGTAATAAAAAGAGCTTTAAGCCCTTTTTATTTATTGTTAGTGTTTTAAATCTTCTGCTTTTAATTTTTCGTTATTTAAAACTTTTGCTCTAGCTTTTGTTCTTACATCATCAGTTAATGGAATAAGTCCTAACTCTGTTAAAACTCCATCTTTTCCAATCATCTTTTCAGATACGAAAAGTTTATTAAATTGATTTAAAGCTGGAACATCTTTTGAATGTTGGTTTTTGATATAAAAATACATAGATCTTGCAACTGGGTATGAACTATTTGCAATAGTTTCAACTGTTGGAAAAATATTGTCAATACTTAAACCAACAACTTTATCTTTATTTTCAGCTAAAAATGAATATCCAAAAATACCAACAGCAGCTTCATTTTTTGTAAGCTTTTGTACTATTAAATTATCATTTTCACCACTTTCAACATAAACACCATCTGTTCTAATTTCAGAATAAGCTTTATATTTTTTATTTGCAACTTCATCTTTTTTAAATAAATCTGTATAAACTGCTTTTTTCTCAAACACAGATTGAAGTACTAACTCTTCAAAAGAGTCTCTTGTTCCTGATGATTTTGGTGGACCATAAACAATTATTTCTCTATTTGGTAGGTTATTGCTAATATCTGACCATTTTTTGTAAGGGTTTGCAATAAGTGATTTTCCATCAGCTGCTGGTACTTCTTTTGCAACCGCTAGTGCTAATTGCTCTTTTGTTACATTAAAACCTTGTACTTTTGAACTTTGTGCAATAGCAATTCCGTCAAAACCGATTAATGCTTCAGTTATATCTGTAACACCATTTTCTTGACACATTTTAAATTCGCTTGCTTTCATAGCTCTTGAAGCATTTGCAATATCTGGAGTATTTATATCAACTCCAGCACAAAATAGTTTTATTCCTCCACCTGTTCCTGTTGATTCAACAACTGGTGTTGGAAAAGATGTTGTAGCACCAAACTCTTCAGCAACTGAAGATGAAAAAGGATAAACTGTTGATGAACCAACAATTTTAATTTGATCTCTTGCACTTAAAGTTGTAACTAAAAGTGTACTTGCTATTAAAGCCATAGATGTTTTTTTGAAATTCATTTTACTTCCTAATAATTTGATATTTGGAAGTTTAGTTTCGCTTGGTTACAATTTGGTTACCTTTAAGATTTTTTTACAAATTGAGTTAAAATAACTATTTTAACACCATTTACACGACCTTCTATTTGTCCTTCTTCGCTTCCAAGTGAGATATTTCTTACAGCAGTTCCTCTTTTTGCAGTAAATCCAGCACCTTTTACTTCAAGGTCTTTGATAATAGTAACTGTATCTCCAGCATTTAAAACAACACCATTACAATCTTTTTGTACAACATCGTTGTTAAACTCTTCTAAACCTTTATTTGCCCAATTTAAAGTTTCATCATCTAAATAAATCATATCCAAAAGCTCTTGATTATCTAGTTTTTTTAACATTCTGTATGATAAAACTTTTACTGCAGGAGTCTCGCTCCACATAGCTTCACTTAGACAATACCAATGGTTTGGATCAAGCTCACATTTTTGTTCAAATTGTGATTTACATTTTGGGCATAAAAGTGCTGATTGTTCAGCTGTCCCATCACTTGGTGATACTTCAAAAATCTCTAAATCTTCTAAACTTTTACAAAGTTCGCAACTATTTTCTGCTCTTTTGATTAAATCTTCTAAAATTCCCACATCTACACCTTTTTTTTAAATATTTTTGATTATAACATACTTGATATAAATCATAAAAAAATGCTTATAAATTTATTACCATGGTATTTTAAATTTAAAAGGTAAAAAATTATGAATCTATTTTATAAACTTTTTGCAAAAAACAACAGAGAAAACTTTGATATTTCAAATTTAATTTGGTCGTGGATTGGTTCATTTTTGGGACTTTTCGCTATTGCATTTTTTCATAGAAATTTTTTAGATGATAGTGATTTGACTTTAGTTTTAAGCTCATTTGGAGCAAGTGCTGTTTTGATTTATGGAGCTATAAATTCGCCACTTGCACAACCAAAAAATCTAATTGGTGGGCATATAATTTCTGCAATTATTGGAGTATTTTGTTATAAACTTTTTGGTGAAAATTTACTGTTTGCTGCTGCAATTGCGGTTTCAAGCTCTATTTTAGTTATGCAGCTTACTTTAACTTTGCATCCTCCTGGAGGTGCAACTGCTTTAATAGCAGTAATTGGAACTCCACAAATTCACGATTTAGGATATTTTTTTGTAATTTTTCCAGTTTTTAGCGGAGCTTTGATTTTATTTTTAATTGCATTTGTAATAAATAATATTCCAAAAAATAGGGCATATCCAGAGAGTTTTAAAAATTATCTAAAAAAGAAGTATCAAAGGTATAAAAGAAGAAGCCTAAAAAGAGACAAAAAGTAGTTTTAGATTAAAACTACTTTTATTTTATTTAAAGTTTTAATATTGGCAAACTCTTCTAGTAAAATTGCTAGTTCTACAACATCGTTATTTCTCATTCTAATACATCCAGCACTTTCGTTGCTTCCTAGAGTTTTTTCATTTAAAGTTCCATGAATTCTATATGTTGTATTTCCATCAACACTATGAGTTAGATTTAATTTTGCCATTCCCATATAGTTGTATTTATGATTTGGTGGTACAACATTTGGTAAAATTATCCCTTTTTTTGCAAAGCTTTTTTTAGTATCAGCAGTTGGATACCAAACTGGATTTAGTGATATTTGTGAAATTCTTCCAACTCCTAATGGTTTTTTTATACTATCTTTTCCTGTTGAAACAATGTAGCTTTTGATTTTTTGTTCATTTTCACCATTTTTTGCAAAAAGTTCCATAATATTTGTTTTTGAATTTACTTTTATTATTAACTCATCGTAGCTGTTTAGATTTCTTGTCTGTTCTTTTGGTAAATTTGATTTTGAAACTTTTTTTTCATAAGATTTTGTAAAAGTTTGATTACTTTTTGAGCCTTTTTTTATCTGTTCATCAAACTCATTTAGACTTGTTTGTAAAAGTTCTTCTTCATCCTCTTGGCTTAAAATATCATTTGAAGATTGATTTCCAAAATCTATCTCACTTTTTAGTTCATACTCTATTTTAGTTTCAGGATTTTTTTCATTTTTTTCTATATTTTGATTATCATAAGGCAAAAGTCCCAAAATTTCAATATTTTCAGGCAACATTGAAACTATTGGAATATTTACAGCTTCAGGTCTTACCCTTTCAAACTCTTTTTCTTCTTTTTGTCTATTTTCTTTATCTTTGTTTGAAGAGTTATTTTTTGTATTATCTAAACTAATTGGATTATCCATATCTATAAAAAGTTTTCTTTTATCAATTTGATTTACAATTTTTATATCAATCTCTTTTATATAAGGTTTTTGATCTTTTACATATTTAGAAGCATTTTGTATAGTAACTTTTGCTATCTCTTTGTCATCGTAAGTATTTAAATATGTGTAGTATTTTTGATTTTGTTTTACTATAAAAACCTCTCCAATAGTATTGTCATAGATTCTTTTTTTACACACAAGTGCATTTTCTAAATTTGAAGTTGTACAAACTGAAACAGTGTATTTTTTCTCATTTGCAAATAGACAAAAAGGTAAAATCAAAATCAAAAACAGACTTTTTTTCATATAAATCCCTAAACTTTTTTTTGTTATTTTACTAAATTTAGATAAAATGGAGGTTATTTTAAAAATTTGAAGGAAATATTATGTTTAAAGAGGAAGATTTAATTGAGTTAAACTCAAGATTTTATACAAATTGTAAACCAATATCAAGAATTTTCACACTACTTACTGTGCCTACTTTATTATTTATTTTGGTTATTTTATGTTACTTTGGAGTTTTGCCACTAAAAGTTGAGATACACAGCGTTATTTTGATTGGTGCAATATATTTTATATATCTATTTTTTATTAGACACAATGCCTATTTTGTAGCTTGTAAGTTTAGAACTTTATATGCAGATTTACAAATAGCTTTACTTGATTATATAAACAACAATCTTTTAACAATTGCTCAAACTTCAAAAGCAAATGGAAGTGTAGATGATTTTTTACAAGATTATACAAGTAATTTAAGAAATAGCAATTTTTCAAGTATTGCAAGTGGAATTTTCCCAACTTTAGGAATTTTGGGAACTTTTATATCAATAGCTTTATCTATGCCTGATTTTACATCAAACAATATCGCGGCACTTGATAGTGAGATTACAAAACTTTTAAGTGGAGTTGGGACAGCTTTTTATGTCTCTATTTATGGAATATTTTTATCTATTTGGTGGATATTTTTTGAAAAATTTGGTCTTAGTAGATTTCATCACGATAGTTATATTATAAAAGAGAGTACAAAAAACTTTTTTTGGACAAAAATAGATATAGAGTCAATTCATATAAAAAGTAATATAGATAACTTTTCTAGCATGAGTAAAATTTTTGAAGAGTTAACTTCTAGCCAAGCTATGTATGATATAAATAGATCAATAGAACAAAGAGCAAAAAGCCTTGATGAATTACTACAAAAAGAGTATATGTTGTCTCTAAGAATTGATGAAAATATTGCAAATTTTGAAAAATTAGCAAGTGCAGTTGAAAAATTATCTCTACAATCAAACTCACAAACAATTATTTTCAAAGATGTTTCAGATAATTTAAATAAAAATATTCTTGAATTAAATTCTCATATGAATAATTTAAGTAGTGAAAATCTAAAAGCAATATATACCAATATTGTAAAAAGTATTGAAACTATGAAAAGTGATATGGAAAAAATAGAGTGGAAATTTGAAGAGGGATTAAAAGAGTCTTTAAGACAAATAGATTTACAAACAGCAAATATAGTAAAAGATTTGACTATCTTTAAAGATTTATCAAAGTAGAAAATGATGTATAAAAAAAATGAAAAAAACAAAAATCAAGAGGAAAACTTTTGGGTTTCTTATGCTGATTTGATGGCGGGGTTGCTTTTTGTATTTATTTTGGTAATTGCATCAATAGTTATAAAATATCTATATACTCAACACAGCCTTGCAGATAGTGAAGATGCAAAATCAAAGCTATTTTATGAGTTAGCAAAAACAAAAAATATGTATGAAAAGAGTTTAGAAGATTTAAAAGATGCAAACCAAAAAATAGTTTTAAGTAACAAAGAGGTTGAAAAACTAAAAGCTCTTTTGCTTGAATACGATATTAATATAAAAGATGAAAAGAGTAAAAATGATAGTTTATCTTTAGCTTTAAATGATAGTTCAAATCAAATTGCTTTAAAAGATGAGGAGTTAAAACTTTTAGCAGATAAACTTTTGGTGCAAACTCAAATTCACCAAAAAATGGTAGAGGATTTTGATATTGCAAAATTAAAGATAAAAACTCTAACAGGAATAAAGTTAAATGTTATAGCTAAATTAAAAGAGAAACTAGGTAACTCTATACATGTAGATGAGAAAAGTGGAGCTATAAAATTTTCATCAAATATATTATTTGATCAAAACTCTTATATTTTAAAAGAGGAAGCGAAAAAAGAGTTAAGTAGTGTTTTGAAAAACTATCTTTCACTTTTATTAGATGACAAAGAGATATCAAAATATATAGAAAATATAACTATTGAAGGTCATACAAATAGTGATGGAACATATTTGGCAAATCTTTTATTATCTCAACAAAGAGCACTTGCGGTTATGCAGTTTTTATATGAATCAAACATTGTAGATAAAAAGCTTTTAAGTACTTTTGTAAACTCAAGCGGAAGAAGTTCTGCTGATTTGATTTTAGATAAAAAAGGTGTTGAAGATAAAGATGCTTCAAGAAGAATTGAAATCAAATTTAATATTAAAAACGAAGAAGCTATAAAAGAGATACAAAACTATTTGGATAAACAAAATGAAAATAGAGTTCAGTGATAAAAAGCCACTATATAAACCTACTCATTTGGAAGAACTTTCAAATGAGATAAAGCAAAAGATTGTAGAAAAAAACTTAAATATCTTTCAAAAGATATTTAAGTTTTTATTTGGGAAGAAAAAGGGTTAAGAAGGTATTTTATATAGTTCCTTATAATTTTCTCAAAGATATATTTAACTTTATCACTCGGCTGGTGACCGTTCAAAATTTTGTGTCAATTAGGTAAAATAAAAAATACCAAAGTGAATGGCTAAAGATATAGTACGATATAACACTTGTTAAGAGGGATGTAACTATTTCCAAATATTTCAAAAATAATATTAAAAAAACTATAAAATATATTTGGAAAATCCAAATAGTCAGAATATAATCTAAAATAACATTTACAAATAAAAATAAATATGTTAATATCTATTTACATATAAACAAATAAGGTATAAATATGAATTTACAAATACTATTTGAAGAGCAGACTAAATTACTCAATAAAATAAATTTAGAGAAAAAAAGATACCTTTATGAAAAGATTAATTGGAATCTTAAATCAATTGGAATATTAGGTCAGCGAGGTCTTGGTAAAACAACCATGATGTTGCAATACATCAAAGAAAATTTTTCTAACTCAAGTAGTGCATTATATGTAAGTTTAGATAATCCCTATATGCAATCACTTTCACTTTTTGAATTTGCAAAAGAGTTTGAACAACTTGGTGGGGAAGTTCTTTTTGTGGATGAAGTACACAAATATGAAAATTGGTCAACTCATATAAAAAATATATACGATGCACTTACGCTTAGAGTTGTTTTTTCAGGTTCATCAATATTACAAATTTCACAACAAAACAGTGATTTATCAAGAAGAAGTATTATTTATACTTTAGAAAACCTATCTTTTAGAGAGTATCTTGAACTTTGTGATATATATAAATTTGATAGTTTTTGCCTTGAAGATATATTGAAAAATCATATATCTATTGCTACAAATATCACAAAACATATCAAACCACTTATGCATTTCAAAGAGTATCTTCAATATGGTGCATATCCATTTATATTAGAAGATAAAGATAGTTATCATCAAAAAATTGTGCAAATGATAAACCTTATTTTAGAAACAGATCTTCCTTATATAAACAATATAGATATTTCTCAAATAGTAAAACTAAAAAAACTTCTTTATTTATTGGCTACAAATGTGCCATTTATTCCAAATATTACAGATATTGCAAAAGCTACAAATATATCAAGACCAAAGGTATATGATTATTTAGAATATCTTGAAAGAGCAAAAGTGATAAATAGTTTAAAAAGTAAAGAAAAAGGGTATAACATCATGGCAAAACCTGAAAAACTTTTTATGCAAAATACAAATATATCTTATGCAATCACTTCAACTATTGATATAGGAAGTGCAAGGGAAGCATTTTTTGTAAATCAAATAAAAAATGCACTTTTTAGTCAAACAAGACTTCTTGATGATAGAATTTTTGGCGCAAAAAAAGGTGATTTTTTAGTGGATGATAAATATACATTCGAAGTAGGTGGAAAAAACAAAGATTTTTCACAAATAAAAGATGTAGAAAATAGTTTTCTAGCAATTGATGATATAGAAATAGGATATAAGGCAAAAATACCACTTTGGATGTTTGGATTTTTGTATTAAAATCATAAAAATAAATATTTTCAAATAAAATGCTAAACTGGGCAGTTACACTTTAAAAAATTTACTTTTTAAACTTAGTTTTAGCTCTTTTAAAATATCTTTAGAAAAAATATAAGCTCTCATATTTTGTGGGATTTTTTGAATTCGACAAACTTCTTTAAACTCTTTTGGCAATATAATTTCTACTTTTGGAGCTATTAAGATATATTTTTGAGTAATTGCAATATTTATTTTGTGAGAAATTGTTATCTCTTTTTGTTTGATTATCTCATCTCTTTGTTTTTTACTTATCAAAACTCCTCTTCTTTTTAAAGATTTGTCAATAACTCTAAGGTTTAGATTATCATCTTCTAAGTTCTCAAAAATTTCTAACTCTTCAAGAGTTATTAGAGGGTCTAATTTAAGATTTAAAGAGTTTAAATCATCTTCCAAAAAAGAGAAGCTATTTTTAATTCCACTTTTGAATTCATTTAAAAATTTATCTGAAAAATTGTGTCTAAAGTAGTTTCTTTTGTATTTTTCATCTATATTTGAGTTATCTATAAAATATTTTATTTTATTCTCTTTTAAATAATTTTCTAGTTCATCTTTACTTACATTTAAAAGTGGACGAAAAATTGTGTAATCTATTTTTTCTTCAAACTCTTTTATTCCAAAAAGTTCAACCAGTCCAGCACCTTTTGATAGTTGCATTAAAAACCACTCTAAACGGTCATTTAGTTGGTGAGCTGTTATAAGAGTTTCATAACTGTTTTCTTTTATAATTTGTTCAAAAAAACCATATCTTATATCTCTTGCATTTTTTTCAAAGTTTGAACTATTTTCTAGTTTAACATCTTTAATAAATATCTCTTTTTTATACTCTTTTGCTAAATTTAAAGCATAAGCTATTTCATCTTTTGATTGTTCTCTTGTATTATAGTTTACAATTGCGATATCAAAATCAATTTTGTGATTTAGAAGTAAGAAAAAAAGAGCACTACTATCAACTCCACCTGAAAAGGCTAGAAGATTTTTACTATTTTTTATCCTACTAAAATCAAAAATCATAATCTATTTTATACTTTTCTTATAATCTTTGCTAGAAGTTTATCACCAGCGAGTTGCGTTGCTTCTACTTCATAAATCTCACCAAAAACTATTGGTATATTATCTTCATTATCATTTATATAAATCTCTCCATCAATTTGTGGAGCCCAAATAGTTTTTCTAGCACTTAAAAGATATTCATGCTCTTCACTCTCTCCATCAATATATACTTCAAAACTTTTTTCAATATCATTTTCTAAAGATTTAATAGTTGTTTGAGAAATTATATCACCTAAAATTTCAGCTCTTTCATCTATTAACTCTTGCTCTATTTTATCATCTCTAGTTTCTGCTGTTGTACCTTCTTCATCAGAATATGAAAAAACATTTCCTCTATCAAATCCAAATTCTTCTACAAAAGAGCAAAGTTCTTGAAAATCATCTTCACTCTCTCCTGGATGTCCAGCTATAAAAGTTGTTCTTACAAAAGAGTTTGGTTTTGATCTCATATAGTTCATAAGTTCAATTAATTTTTCAGCACCTTTACCTCTTTTCATAATTTTTAACATATTTTGAGATATATGTTGAAGAGGCATATCAAAATAGTTTACAAAAACTTTAGAATCTGCAATTTTATCTATCAAGTTGAGTGTAGTTGTACTAGGATATAGATATAAAATTCTGGCTGTTTTCACTCCATCTATTTTTTCAACAGCATCAATTAATTGTTCTAATCCATCATTGTGTCCTAAATCTCTTAAGTATGATGATGAATCTTGTGATACAAAAGAGAAATCTTTATACCCTTTTTTTACTAGGTTTGTAACCTCTTTTTCAAGTGATTCAAGAGTTCTTGAGTGAAGTTTTCCTTTAAATGATGGAATAGCACAAAATGAACAACTTTGATTACATCCTTCACTTAATTTTACATAAGCATGATAGTTTGAACCTGTTATTACTCTATCGTTTTCTTCATTTGCTAGAAAAACCTCATTTGAAAAACTACTTCTTTTTTCGTGAACTAATTTATCTATTTTGTCATAATCTCCAACACCTGTGAAAATATCTATTTCAGTAAGCTCTTTTTGTAAATCATCTTTGTATCTTTCACTTAAACATCCAGCCATTACCAAAACAGAATCTTTTTTTCTTTCATTGTGTAAGTTTAAAGTTGTATTTATGCTCTCCTCTTTTGCACTATCTATAAATCCACAAGTGTTTACTATAATTAAATCGGCTTCACTCTCATCATCTGTTAGTTCATAATCTTTTAGTTTTCCTAACATTACTTCACTATCAACTAAATTTTTTGTACATCCAAGGCTTACCATATGTAGTTTTTTCTTTGGTTTTTCTTCACTAAATTTCATCTAATATTATCCGTCATTTATAAATTTTTGAAAGATTTTAGCTAACTTTTGCATTTATATAAATTAATAAGTACAAAAATAGTATTATAAAACTCTAAATAAAATTTAGGAGAAAATTATGTTTAAGAAATCAAATTTCTTTTTGACTATTTTGATACTTATTTTAGGATTAGCTTTAAACTCTTTTAGTTCAACTAAAGGATTAGAGACAGCAAGTAATAATCAAGTCTTAAAAAATACAAAGTGGGAACTTAAAAGCTTAAATAAAAAAGATATAAAAAAAGTTGAAAAAGTTGCTATCATAAATTTTGAAAAAGAGAATAAAGTTTTTGGAAATTTAGGTTGTAATAGCTTTTTTGGAAAAGTTGACATAAAACCAAATAATATTAATATCTCTAAAGTTGGTAGCACTATGATGATGTGTTCTGATATGAGTGTAGAACGTGATTATATGGAAGTTTTAAATACAGTAACAACTTATAAAGTAGATGGAAACAGTTTAATATTTTTTGATAAAAATAATAAAGAGATAGCAAGATTTATAAAAAGATAGTTTAAATACTATCTTTTTATTTTATTAATTTACATCCAAATATTATCAAGAAGTCTTACATTTCCAAATCTAACAACAACTAAAATTATTGTGTTTGATGGTTCTATTTTTTCTATTTCATCAAATCTTTTATTTACAACTCTCACATACTCAACATCAAGATTTTCTAAAATTTCATAGATTTTATCTTTTACTATTTTTGAATCTCGCTCCCCTTTTGCTATTAGATTTCCAGCCATATAAATAGATTTTGAAATTTTAAGAGCTTCCTCTTTTTGTTCAGGAGTTAAATATACATTTCTAGAACTAAGAGCTAATCCGCTACTTTCTCTTACAATATCACAAGCAATAATATTTATAGGTAAAAATAGATTTTTTACCATTTGTTGTATAAGAGCTAATTGTTGAGCATCTTTTTTTCCAAAGTAAGCATTTTTAGGAAGTGTGAGATTAAACAATTTCAAAACAACTTGTAATACTCCATCAAAATGTCCTGGTCTTGTAAATCCTTCAAGTACATAACTATTAATAGGAGCTTTTATTAAAACTTCATCTTTTTCATACATAGTATTAATCTTTGGCATAAAAAGATAATCAACCTTACACATTTGACAAATTTTAATATCTGCTTCCTCTTTTCTTGGATATTTATTTAAATCTTCACCTTTTAAAAATTGTGTAGGATTCACAAAAATAGATACTATTACAACTTCATTTTCATCTTTTGCTTTTCTGATTAGTGAAATATGTCCATCATGTAAAGCACCCATTGTTGGAACAAATCCAATATTTCCATTCAAATTTTTTCTAATATTTTGTAACTCTTCTATAGTTTTAACTATTTGCAATATATATTCCTTTAAAAGTTTTAATTATTTTTCATTGTAGTTTGGATTTAATTTTAATAAAATCAAATCAGCAAACATATTTCCAATTAGTGTTAAAAATGCTCCAATTATAAGTATTCCCATAATTACTGGATAGTCATGGCTTAATGCGCTTTGATAAAACAGAAGTCCCATTCCATCTATTGAAAATATTGTCTCTAAAATTACACTTCCACCAATAACTCCAGGAAGAGAAAGTCCCAAAAGTGTAATAACTGGTGGATATAAGTTTGGTAAAATATAGTATCTTAAGATTTTTTTATTATCTAATCCTCTAGCTCTTGCAAAAAATATATAATCACTTTTTAAAATCTCAATAGTTAAAGCTCTTATATATAAAATCAAACTTCCAATTCCACCAAAAACTATTATAAATATAGGAAGAGTTAAATGCCAAGCAAAATCTAAATAGTAATTTAAACTCCCATCATTTGGTACACTATGAAGTCCAGCTATTGGAAAAAGTTCAAACTTTATTGAAAAAACTAAAACCAAAACAAGTGCTAGATAAAAAGATGGCATTGAAAAACTCAAAAGTGAAAGTTGATTTGTAAATCTATCAAATATTGAATTTTTTTTCATAGCAGATTTAATCCCAAAATAAAGGCTTATTATAAAAATTAAAATCATAGATACAATATTTATTGTCAAAGTTATTGGAATTCTACTTAATATCTCCTCTTTTACTTTTTCTCCACTTGAAAAAGATATTCCAAAATCTAGTTGCAAAATTGAGTAAACCCACGAAAAAAATTGAATATATAGTGGTTTATCCAAGCCATAAATTTTTTTCAACTCTTCAATTGCTTCAGGTGTTATATTTGGATTTAGCTCACCACTTGCAAAAAATGAGTTAGGAGCTAAATTTATAGCAATAAAAGATATTAGGCTAATAATAAACAGCATAATGATAAGATATAATAGTTTTTTTATAAAGATATTCATAGTTAAGATTATACAAAAGATAGGTTTAAATGATAGGTATAGATATAGTTAGCATTGATAGAATAAAAAAGATGCATGAAAAGTTTGGTGATAAGTTTTATGATAGATTTTTGTGTGAAGATGAAAAAGAGTTTATAAAATCTCCTCAAAATGCAGCTGGTTTTTGGGCTGCAAAAGAGGCTGCTAGTAAAGCTATTGGTACTGGAATTGGAGAGATTTGTTCATTTTATGATATAAAAATTAAAAAAAATAAAAACAATGCTCCAAAGATTAAATATAGTAAAAAATTAAGAAAAAGATTTAAAATTAAAAAATCAAGTATAAGTATTACCCATGATGGTGGTTTTGCAATAGCAGTTGTAGTAAATAGTTTAAAAAAATAATGTTTGATATAAATCAACAAAAGAGTTGAAATAATATATTAGAATTTCTTTACTCTAA
>Ga0265294_10001637_pt1 | contig 30155 bp, 34 predicted proteins | sample MunlanPumphouse3_FD_192504 | JGI IMG/M metagenome (GOLD analysis project Ga0265294, IMG submission 192504) | Groundwater microbial communities from a municipal landfill in Southern Ontario, Canada - Pumphouse #3 | ecosystem: Environmental > Aquatic > Deep subsurface > Groundwater | place...
CAAAATTAAAAGATGAAAATGAGTTTAAAATTTTAGACTGTTTTTCAAGTAAAGATTTAAAAGGAATTAGTGCTGTAAGAAACTATATAGCACACGATTACGATAGTACAGATGATAATATAATTGAGGATGTGATTAGACACAACTTACCAGAGTTAAAAAATATTATAGAAGAGTTATTAAAAAAGAACTAAATGAAATTTGTACAAAAAGAGTTTACAGCAACACTAGAAGAGAAAAAATCAAAATTTTTAGCTTTTTTAGTTCCATATAAAGATTTTGATAAAACAATGCAAAGATTAAGAAGTGAGCACCCAAAAGCTGTTCATTTTGTCTATGCTTATAGATATTTAAATGAGTTTGAACAAATTGTAGAAAATAGTAGTGATGATGGAGAACCACGAGGAACAAGCGGAAAGCCAACTTTGGCTGTTTTAAGTGGTGCTGGTATTATAAATAGCGCGGCAATAATAGTTCGATATTTTGGTGGAATAAAACTGGGAACTGGTGGCTTAGTACGAGCTTATGGTGGCTCTTTAAATGAAGTTATAAAAATTGCAGAGTTTTTTGAGTATAAAAAAACAAAAAGTTTTACTTTGGAGTGTGAATACTCATATTTATCACAACTTGAGTATATTTTAAAAGAGCAAAATATAGAGATATCTTCAAAAGAGTTTGAAAAAGAGGTTAAAGTAAATATAGATATTTCAGAAAAAGATTTTGAAATTTTAGAAAAAAAACTATCAAGAGATGTTAAAATATTTTGATTTTTTAATTTCGTTTAAAAACTATTAATAAATTTTAAATAAAATCGGTCAAATTTATATTTTAGGAAAGAAATATGCCACCTAATACCTTGCAGATAATTGCTGCAGTTATATTTGCAATTGCAATTATTCATATATTCTCAGTTAAATATTTTGAAAATTTAGCAAATAGAAGCGAAAAACACTCTGGACTTTTCCACCTTTTGGGTGAAATAGAGGTTGTTTTTGGAATTTGGGCTATGATTTTAGTAATTTTTATGTTTGTTTTTCTTGGAAAAGCAGAAACTATGGATTATGTAAATAATAGAAACTTTGTTGAACCAATGTTCGTTTTTGTGATTATGGTTATTGCAGCAACAAGACCAATATTACACACTGTAATAGCAGTTGTTAAGAGATTGTCAAATATTTTGCCAAGAAAAGGTGCAACAGGATTTTACTTTGTAGTTATGTGTATTGTTCCTTTGTTTGGTTCATTTATCACAGAACCTGCTGCTATGACCCTTGCAGCTTTAATTTTAAGTGATAAACTATTTTCTCAAGGTATTTCAAATAAACTAAAATATATGACTTTGGGAGCTTTATTTGTAAATGTTTCAATTGGTGGAACATTAACAAACTTTGCTGCACCACCAATATTGATGGTTGCTCAAACTTGGGATTGGAGTAGCTATTTTATGCTTACAACTTTTGGTTGGAAAGCTGCTATTGCAATATTTTTAAATACTAGTATTATTATGCTATTTTTCTTTAAAGAGTTATCTGCTATAAATATACGAACAACAGTTAGTGATAGAGAAAAAATACCATTTGTTATAGTTTTAATTCACTTTTCATTTTTGGCTTTAGTGGTTTATTTTGGGCATTATCCACCATTTTTTATGAGTCTATTTTTACTATTTTTAGGTGTAACTTATGCCTATCAACAATATCAAGATAGATTGATGCTAAGAGAGGGATTATTGGTTGCATTTTTCCTAGGTGGACTTGTGATTTTAGGCGGTCAACAAGCTTGGTGGCTAAAAGATATAATTCAAAGCTTAACAAATGCTCAAGCATTTTTTGGAGCTATTGGTCTTGGAGCATTTACTGATAATGCAGCAATTACATATTTAGGTTCATTAATTGATGGTTTAAGTGATGAGTTTAAATACTATTTAGTTGCAGGAGCTGTTACAGGTGGTGGTTTAACAGTTATTGCAAATGCACCAAATCCAGCTGGTGTTGCAATATTAAAAAACCATTTTGAAGATGGTGCTGTTGATCCTAGATATCTATTCTTAGGAGCAATTTTCCCTACTATTGTTGCTAGTATTTGTTTTATTATTTTATAAGGAAATGTTTATATGATTTCAGATTTCTCGAAATTTGCAAGAACTAATAAGAGTTTGATAGTTTTTTCAAACTCTTTTGATCATGTTGAAGTTTTTAAAAAATTTTATAATGTTAGAGTAAAGCCAAATGAGTTTGGTTATTTGAAAATAAATGAAGATAAAATCTGTCTTTTACATGAAGATTTAAAGTGTGATTTAATAAATGGAAAAATAGATGAGGCTATTAAGCAAAAACTTCTTGAGATATTTAAAACCGATTCAAGATATATTGTAACTTCAACAAAGTTTATAATATTTCCTAAAAAGTTTGGATTTAAAAGAGTTGCTAATAGAATTTTTAGAGATTTTATTATTCAAGGTGCTGGAGAGATCTTATTTGAGATTAGTGACGGTAAAGTTATTGTTAAATGTTTTGGAGAGGCAAAACCTTTAAATGTAAAATCAAGAGCAATTGATTCACTGATTATTCAAGATGAGTTAGAAGCTGAGTTTTGTGATTAAAACTCATCTTCATCATCAGCTTGACTATCAAAGCAGTAAATACACTCTTCATCAAAAAAAGAGTATTCATCATAAGTATAAAATCTCTCACAACTATCACACTTAAAACAGTCATACTCTTTTGCTAAAACTTGCTCAAGTTCTTCCGCATCAAGATTGAATTTTACTGCATAATCGTCAAAGATTTTATAAACATTTTTATTCCTATCATTCTTAAGCTCTTTGGCTAAATCTGCAAGATTATCAATATCTTCTATCTTCATATTCTTTACCTTATTCTAATGTCAAACCTGTATTATCTCAAAAAATGGTATAATTAAACCTTAAAAATTTATGGGTAGAGAGTATGGAAGAACAAAATATAAAAACACAAAAATTTATTATCAAATATTTCACAGAAATTATGATAAAAGGCGATACTGCAAAAAGGCATATGATTCAACAACTTTATGTAAATTTACAAAGTATTTCAAGTCATATTAGTAAAGATATAAAAATTAAAAAATTTTTTGACAAAATAGAGCTAGAGACACCAATTGAGTTTAGCGAAGAGTTAAAACAAAAACTTTTAAATACATCTGGAATACAGCAAGTTTTAGAAGCAATTACTATTGAAAATATGAATAGTTTAGATGATATAAAAGTTGAAGTAAACAAGCATATGGCAAATACAATTACAGATAAAACTTTTGTTGTAAGAGCAAAAAGAGTTGGTCAACAAAATTTTAAATCTATGCATATAGAGCAGACAGTTGGTGGATATATGTTGGCAAACAATCAAACAAAAGGTGTTAAGCTAAAAGATGCTGATGTTACAATAAAGCTTGAGTTAGAGCATAATAAACTTCATATAATTACTAAAAAGTATGAAGGAATGGGTGGTTTTCCAATAGGAACTCAAGGTGAAATTTTGAGTTTAATGTCAGGAGGATTTGATTCAACAGTTGCTTCATATTTATCAATAAAAAGAGGAGTAAAAACTCACTATATATTTTTTAATCTTGGTGGAGTTGCTCATGAAATTGGAGTTAAACAAGTTGCTTGGTATTTGTGGAGTAATTATGCAAGTTCTCATAGTGTAAATTTTATTACAATACCATTTGAAGATGTTGTTGGACAAATTTTTAAAGATATAAGCCCTTCATATATGGGAGTTATGTTAAAAAGGCTTATGGTTCAAGCTGCACAAGAAGTTGCAAAAAGTTTAAAAATAGATGCTTTATTAACAGGAGAGAGTGTTGCACAGGTTTCAAGTCAAACTTTAAGAAATCTAAGTTTAATTGATGATGTTAGTGATATTTTGATTTTAAGACCACTTGCATTTATGTCAAAGCCTGATATTATAGAACTTGCAACAAAAATTGGTACAAAAAAGTTTGCTGAAGCTATGCCTGAGTATTGTGGTGTAATATCAAAACACCCTGTAACATCTGGAAGTTTTGAAAGAGTTAAAAAAGAGTCACAAAATTTTGATTATACTGTTTTAGATGAAGCTATTAAAAATGCAAAAGTTAAAAGAATATTTGAAGTTTTAGATGATGTTTGTGATATTGGTACTTTAGAAGTTGTAAATAGTGTTGAGAAAAATGATATTGTAATAGATATAAGACAAGATGATAATAGTATAAAACTTGATTGTGAAGTTTTAAAAATACCATTTTATAGATTGAAAAATGAGTTTAAAAATTTGGATAAAAACAGAAACTATCTTTTATATTGTGATAAAGGTGTTTTAAGTCAACTTCATGGACAATATTTAAAAGATGAAGCAGGATATACAAATATAAAAGTATATCGACCAAATTAAATTAAAAAAAGGTATAAGATTAATGAAAAAAATAGTGTTAATATTGATTGTTGTTTTGGCTTTTTTGGCTACTTTCTCTTTTATAGTTAAAAGTAGTGTAAATAGTGAGATTAAATCTAAAGTAGAAGAGATAAGAGCTAGTGGTTTTGATGTAAGTTATAATGAGAGATTCTCTATTTTTAGTATAAAAGCAGATGGAGAAGTAAAGATTACTAATCCAAAAGAGGCTTTAAATTATATTGTTTTATTACAAGAGTATGAAGAGCAAAGAGAGAATTTACAAAGAGTTTTTGAATCATTTGATGAATATTTAATGTCACAGATTTTTGAAGGTATGGTTTATGAGTATGATTTAAACTTTTATTTATTGACTTCAGATCTTGATTTAAATATATATTTAACAAAATTATCAACTATATTAATGCAAGAGTTAGATAAATCAAGACAAAAACAGAAAGTTCAACTATTTATAGATATGTTAAAAAATAGAGATATTCATATCAATCTTGATGAGGATTTAAACTATAAACTTAAAGATATAAATCTTTCAAATGAAGATTTTGAATTTATTCTAAATGGTGTAAATGGCTCAAAAAGTGATATGAATATTGATTTATTTGAATTGACAACAACAAAAGCTGGTGTGAATATAAGATTAGAAAATATTGAAAGCAACTATAAAGAGAGTAGTAAAGATGAGATGATATCTGATTTTAGTATAGAAAAAATCAATTTTTTTGCAGATAAATTTGATTTTAGAATAGATAAATTAAAGATATCTTCTTTTTCAAAAGTTTTGCAAAACTTATTAAATAATAAAACTAATATCTCATTTGATAAATTTTATTTAAATAAAATAGACTATTACGAAGATGAGTTAAAAACAGAGCTTAACAATATAGATTTAAATTTTGATTTACAAAATTTCCCTTTTCAAGAGTATAAAGATTTTTTAAATGCCTATGCAACAATGAATATTGATATGCAAAGATTTTTTGAAAAAGCTCAAATACTTTTAGAAGCTATATCTGATTCAAAAAGTAATATTAAACTAAAGGCAGATTCAAAAGATTTTATCTTTCAAAATTTACCTATATTTAAAGAGTTAAAAATAGATGGAGATATTATTGTTAGTGAAAATTTAAATAATATGAATTTTTCAAATGCAAATGATATTTTTGAAAAACTATATTTTGAAATCAAAGTTGATAAAGAGTCTGTTAAAGAAGCTATTATTGATGGAAGAGTTAATAGACGAAATGAAATAGTTATTATAGAAACAGAGGATAAAAAATATAATCTATTTAAAATTGAGTTAAAAGAGGATGGTATTTTTGTTAATGATAGTTTTAAAATAAGATAAAAAAATTATAGATAAAAGGAGATATATATGAAAAAATTATCAATTTATGTTGCTTTGATTTTTTTAGCTGTTGTTTTACTATTTTTTATAGTTAGAAACTCTATTGAAAATAGAGTAGATGCAAAAGTAAAAGAGTTAAATCAAAATGGTTTTTTTGTAAATATAAATAAAAATATTGGTTTTTTAAGTTTTGAAGCAAAAGGAAAAATTGAGATAGCTTATCCATATAAAGCTATGGTTTATACTATAAATCAAATGAGTGATGGAGAACTTAAGAAGCAGTTTCAAGACTATTTAGAGCTATTGCCAAAAGATGAGATTGATGTTTTTGTTGAGGGTTTAACTTTTGATTATGATATTGTTTCAAACGGTTTTGGTACAAAATATGATTTAAATTTATATCTAACTAAACTTCCAATTAGATATATGCAACATCAAAACTATTTTGGATTAGTAAATGCTCTTCCAACAAATATGATGCAGATGCTAAATAATAAAGAGATTAGAATAAATATAGACCAAGATGGAAATTTCAAACTTGATGATTTGACTCTTACACTAAAAAATAGTGGTCTTTTAAATATTAGAGGTGTAAATGGAGATAAAAAAACTCTAAATATACCTCTATTTAAAGTTGAAAAAGCATATTATGGTGGATATATTGATGAGAGATTAATTATTGAAAATATGAATTTCTCATATTTTGAAAATAAAAAAAGTAGTAAAATAGACTCTAAAATATTTATAGAAAATTTTACTCACAAAAGATATGAAACTATTTTAGAGTTTAAAAATTTAAAGCTTGACTCTTATTCAAAATATCTCAATGATGATTTACAAATAAAATCTGATTTATCTTTTGATACTTTAAGTAAAAAGAGATATAACTTTGATTTTACAAAAGTTTTAAACAACTATTTTGAGTTAAAAGATTCATCTTTTGTTGTAAAATTTGAAAATTTACCATATAAAGAGTATCTTGATTTTTCAGCTTCAACTTTAACAATTGATTATAATAAAGCTTTAGAGAAACAAGATGAGTTTTTTGATCTTCTTTCTCAATCTGATTTTATGATAAGTTTAGAGGGAAATTCAAATGATTTATCATTTATGAATGATAAATATTATGAAAGATTAAAATTTGATGCCAAAATAAAGCCAACAAATTTTACAAATTTTTCAACTTTAAATGATATTTTCTCTATATTTAAAGTTGATTTAGAAATTGATAGTAAATCTGCACAAAAATTTTCTCAAGCTATTTTTAAAGATTTTATACAAGAAGATATAGTTTTTGAAGATACAAATCAAGATAATATCAAGAAATTGGCTATTGAGTTAAAAGAGGATGGACTTTATATAAATGGTAATTTAGTAATTAAAGCAGATAAGTTAATAGTAAAAAATAGCTATAACTCAAATAATCAATATAATAGTTTAGGTCATCAGGACTATTTATATAATACAAGTTCAAAACTTTATCACACTTATGAACTTATCTCTCCTAATTTGTTAAGAGTAAATTTCAAATATAAAACATCTTTAAAAAATGATTTAAAAAATGGTGGAATAACTGTATCATTTCCACAAATTTTAGATAGCTCAAGAGTAAAAGCGATTAACTCAAAAACATTTAAAGATATAAAAACATATCAAGCTGGTGATGATATTTTAGGAACTACTTTAAATACAAAAGATATAAAAGCACAATATCTTCAAATAGATGCTTTTGATGATAAATGGAGCAATATAGATGAAGAGAAAGAGTTTAGTGTGGATTTTGATATTAGTGGTTTAACTTTCAGTACTTTAGAGATAAATTTAAGAGCTTATTCAAACTCAAAAGATTTAAAAAGTGAGTTGGTACCAACAAAAACAGAGAGTTTTACAAAAGATCAACAAAACTACTATATAAAAATTGCTGATATTTATATTTATGATTTAATCACAAAATAGAATAAAGAATTGAGTTTAAACTCAATTCTTTTTTAAGTTTTTTATATCTTTTTCTATCAAAATAAATAAGAATGGAATTAGTGAATATATAAAAAGTTTTATACTAAAAAATAGCTTCCATCTTTTTTCAATCATAACTCTATATAAAGCCAAACAAAAAAGAATAAAAAATATTCCATGTAGCATTCCAAACACTTTTACAGCCATAGGTTCTGCAAAGAAATATTTTAAAGGCATTGCAAAAAAGACTAAAATAAGATATGAAATCCCTTCGATTATTGATATAGCTCTAAATTGAGCAAGTTTTGTTCTAAACATTTTAACCCTTAAAAAAAATTTGAGGCTTATTATATAAAACTAAACTATATAAGAACTTAGAGATTTTTTAGTTATTTTTAAATATAGTACGTCAAACTAAAAAATATTAGGGAAAAAATGAAACTATTTTTTAAACTATCACTTATTACAATCTTTTTAACTACTTTTTTAAAAGCTGACAAAGTAAACTCTTTTTATATTGGAACTTCAAATGCTAAAATCTTTAATGAAACTTATACAGAACTAGGGCTTGGTTTTGGTACAAGTGGATATTTTGATTCAATTATTTTTGGTTTATATTATAATTTGAACTATGGAAATATAAGAGTTGAAAATAAAAGTAAAGAGGTATCAACATTTTCTACAGATTTAAAACTAGGTTATGCTTTTTTAAATAGAGATTTCTCTATTTATGCTCTAGGAGCTGCTGCTTTCCAAAGTATTGGAAATATTGATGGTGCTGGTTTTGGATATGGTGGTGGAGCTGAGTATAAAATAGCAAAGAATTTTGCATTAAATTTTGAGTATAAAAAATATGATATGGTTTCTAATAAAGAAGATTATGATTATGAAAAATCAAATTTATATTTGAAAATTATTTTTTAAATAATAAAAAACGACAATTTTTGTCAAAAAATCAGTATAGAATTAATTAAATTTATTAAGGATTATTTATGAATAAAATGTTTTTGCTATTTTCTCATACTTTAACAAAAAATCAAAAAGATGATGCCATGAAAAGTTTTGGCATAGAAGAGTTTATGTATCTTCCAAAAGAGTTACAAGAGCTTTTTAGTAATGTACCTAATGATTTAAAAAAGTTGAGTGAATATTTAACTCCAATAAAACTTTTTTTAAAACAGTACTCAAAAGAAGGAGATTTTGTTTTGATTCAAGGAGATTTTGGTGCAACTTATATTTTAGTAAATTTTGCAAAAAGTTTGAAACTAAAAGCAGTATATTCAACTACAAAAAGAGTTACACAAGAGTTTGAAGAAGATGGAAAGATTATAAAAAAATCAATATTTGAGCATGAAAGGTTTAGAGATTATGAATAAAAATTGTATAAAAGAGCTTTTAAATAAGGAGTATTTTGTGTATATAGTTTTTAAATTTTTAACTATTACAACAATAGTACTTGCTATATATTTTTTATTAAATATAGAGTCTATAGGAAATTTATATTTTGTTATATCTTTATTTGTAGTTAATATCTTTTTGACTATTACTACAAGTAGATTAAAAACTCCAAAATTAGCAAAGTGCTTGTATAAAACTCCTATTTATATAAACATTTTTGTTGGTTTATTTATCCATCTTGGGCTTGGACTTTTTGTAATATCAGCAGCAACAGGTTTTTTGCATATAAATATTGTTTATTTTAGTGTAGCTTTGTTTATTTTTGGAGTTTCTATATATTTTTATATTTGCAAGAGAAATAAAATATTTGAAAAAAAGGATAGTGATGTTTGATTATATATTTAAACTAATTACAGATGCTACAGTTTGGTTTACTTTTTTTACTATGTTATTAATGATTTTTAATACATATAGATTAATAAAAAGAATGAATAAAATAGATATCTATTTTAATGATATAAAACTACCAATTCCAATATTAAGAAAAGAGTGTACAAGAGGTGAAATTCAAGGTGTTTTGGGAGTTTTTACAAAAGATATGCAAAGATATAATATTGAATTTATGGGAACTATAGAGTATTTAAATAGACTTACAGATGTTCAAAATAATAAATCAAATAAATTGGTAATAAACATAAGCGAAAAAGAGTTGGAGCAGTTTAAAGATGAACTATACAAAACTAACAATTAAGATAAATAGCACTGATAAACCACCATATTTTATGGGCTCTCAGCTTCGTGGAGCTTTTGGTTATGCTTTGAAAAGAGTTGTATGTATAAATCCAAAATATGATTGTATTGACTGTTTTGCACAAAACTCATGTCTATTTTATAACTTTTATGAAGAAAAAAATAGTTTTCACAAATATAGGTTTGATTTTACTTTGGCTCAAAGTAGTTATCTATTTGATTATTATTTATTTGATAGTGCTACAAAAGAGTTACCATATATTTTAAGTGCATTTATAAAGATGTTAAAGGATAATGGCTTAGGCAAGGATAAAAAAACCTATAGTGATTTTAATATTTTTATAAATGATGAGTTGTGTACAAAAAATGGTGATATAAAAATTCCAAAAGATTTTAGAAAGATTTTAGAAATAGGTGATATTAAAAAAGATATTGAGTTACATTTTTTTACACCTCTAAGAATAAAAAAAGATAATAGATTCATAAGAAGCGATGAATTAGAGTTAAAAGATATAATAAACTCTATTTATCAAAGACAACTTCAACTTTTAGGAAAACCATATAGAAAGTTTCCATATCAAATACAAGGAGATATAGTAGATAAAAATATTAGCTACAAGGAGCTTACAAGAGCTAGTAATAGACAAAAAACAACTATGAATATAGGAGGATTAGTAGGAAGTATGAAAATAAAAAATCTAAATAAAGAGTGCTATGAGGTCTTAAAAGTAGGAGAACTTATAGCTCTTGGAAAACAGACTGTTTTTGGACTTGGAAAAATTAAATTAAAGGAGATAAATGAGTAAAATAGAGCATATATTTAACCAACACAATGCAAATAAAAATAAAGCTTTTATAAATTCTCAAGAGTTTAAAATTGATTATATAAAAGACAATAAAAAAGGTTTTGAAAGTAAGAAGAGTAGCTATATAACTGATTTTGATAAAAAATATTATGAAGCACTTGTTCCATCAGAGAATTCAATAATTTCTAAATATGATGATGAAAAAATAGATGATTTATTGTCAAAATTAAGTGAAGATATTTTGATGATTAGTGGAGATTTTTGGGGTATTCAAAAATTTATTTTTAATGGACTTACTTCTAAAAAAGCTTCAAAAATTTTAAGAAGTCGTTCTGCTATAGTGCAACTTTTTACTTATGTTGTAGTAGATATTATTAAAAAAGAGTTTAAAAATAGTGATGCTGTACTATTTGGGGCAGGTAAATTTATGATACTTGCATCAAAAGAAGAGGATTATGAGAGCAAAATAAAAAATATTCAAGAAAAATTAGATAGCTATTTTTTGGATAAATATTTTGGACAAAATGGTTTAATATTATCTTACTCACTAACATCTAGAGAAAATATCTCTAATCAAGAATCTAGTCAAATGAAGGAAGATTTACTAAAACTTGCAAAAGATAATGAATTAAGAAAATTAAGAAAATTTGATATAAAAAATCTTAATTTTGAAAAGTTAGTTAGTAAGCATTTAGTAGAAGACAATGAGGGAGTTTGCCAATATTGTAATAAAAGAACAATTACAAATAAAGATGAAGAGTGTTGCTCTATCTGCCATAATGAAATTTTACTAGGAACTTTTTTAACAAAATATCAATATATAGAGATTTTAAAAGAGAAAAAATCAAATGCTATAAAGATTTTTGATAGTTATTTTGTAAATTTTTCAAATACCAAACCAATATCTTTTGAAAATAGTTTTGATATATCTTCAAAAAAATATGAAGATATTCCAAAATGGTCTTTGGGTTCATATATTCCAAAGTTTGAAAATAGTGATATAAAAACATTTGAAGAGATAGCAAAAAACTCATCAGGTTTGATAGCTTTAAAAGCAGATATTGATAAGTTGGGTGATACTTTTAGAGATTATTATATGACCTCTTTTAAAAAGTTCAATAGATTAAGCCGAGAGATAGATTTCTTTTTTAGCGATTATGCAACACATATAATAGAAGAAGAGTTTAAAAACTGCTATATTATTTTTGCTGGTGGCGATGATCTTTTTTTGATAGGAGAGTATAAAGAAGTTGTATCTTTTGCCAAAAGACTAAGAGAGGAGTTTTATAGATTTTCATTACAAAAAGTAACTATCTCTATGGGCTTAGTGATGTTTAAATCCTCAACTCCAATAAACTATATATCAAGACTAACAGATGAAGCAGAAGCTAGAGCTAAATCGGTTTTAGATAATAATCAAAAAGATAGAGATGGTATTGATATATTTTCTATTCCTATGAAATTTGTAGAGTTTTTTGATATAGAAAGTAGGTTTAAAGAAATTTCAGATTATTTAGAGAGTAAAAATATTGATACCACAACTTTTTACTATAGATTACTTGATTTTTGTGATATGAAAAAAAATATACTAAAAGATGTAAAAAATGCCATGTGGAAATCTAAACTAAGATATATTATTACTAGAAATATCAAGCCAGATGATAGTTTTAATATATATGAAAAACTTCATAGTTTAATTGAAAAATATGATGAGAAATTAAAGCCATCTATATTTTTAAAAATTTACTTAAATCGAGATAAAAAAGGAGAAAAAAGATGAAAAATATATTAGTAAATCTTAGTTTTAAGACAAAAGATAATCAACTAACAGGACTTTTTGGAGAAAAAGCTCAAAAAATTGCCCAAATGATGAAGAAAGATAAGTCTAGTAAAGATAAGGATATGGAAACATCTACAACACAGTTTAGAAAATTTTATGAAAAGGTTTTAGAGCTAAATAATAAAGCAATTAGTTTAGACCAAAGTAAGTTTGATACAAATATAAAGCCTTTTGTAATGATGCTTAACTCAAAAGTACAATACTCTCATACTAGAGATAACTGTGGAAAAAATTTTGTTGAACTTATGGAAAGCTCTATTAAGGCTGTAAACTCTGTTGAAGAGTTACAAAACTTCAAATATTTTTTAGAATCAATAATAGGCTTTATGCCAAAAAAATAAGGAGAAAATAGTGAAAATAATAAATATAAAATCGGATTTAAAATTGATTTCAGGACTTCATATTGGGGCAAGTGATGATAGTATGAAAATTGGTGGGGTGGATTCTCCTGTATTAAAAAGAGAAGTTCTTGCAAATGATAATGGAATAGTAGATTTTAAATCAAGCAATAAAGTACTAGAACCCTATATAGCTGGAAGTAGTTTAAAAGGAAAAATTAGAAGCCTTTTAGAACACTATTTCAAACTAATAGACCCACTTGGAAAAGGTGATGTTGTAAATAGTAAATCAACTCATGGAGATAGCAAAAAAAGAGATTTGATAGTTAAACTTTTTGGTGAAATGTCTGGAAAAGATAAAAGTCCAAATATAACAAGATTAATCTTTAGAGACTGTTTTATAAAACAAGATGTTAGAAAAGCAAAAATAGAAAATAGAGTTGAGTTATTTGAAACAAAAATGGAAAATGTAATAGATAGACTCACAGGAACTACAAAAAATGGTGGACTTAGACAAATTGAGAGAGTAAATTCATCTATAGAGTTTGATTTTGATGTATCTTTAAGAGTTTTTGATGGTGATAATGAAGAAGAGTTTGTAAATACTTTAAAGTTAGGCTTAAAGTTATTAGAATTAGATGCACTAGGTGGAAGCGGAAGTCGTGGATATGGAAAAGTTTTATTTACAGATATAAAAGAAAGCATAGAAGAGCTTGTAAAAAAAGTTGGTTGATATGACTACAATCAGATTAAAAATAGATGTAAAATCATTTTTTGCTACATTTCCAAAAGCAGATATGATTTTTGGACATTTTGCTTATCATCTTTTTTCTAACAATGATTTAAGATTAGAGAACTATTTACAAGAAGATCCAAAAATAATTTTTAGTGATTTTATACCACTTAATTATCTTCCAAAACCAACTTTACCATTGGATAGTTTTGGAGTTAGTGATACAGATAAAAAAGATTTTAGAAAAAAAGAGTGGATAAAAATTGAAGATTTACAAAATGGAGATATGTCAAAGTGTGTAAATATTGAATTTTATAAAACAAATGTTAGTGTAAAAAATAGTTTAAGTAGACTTACATTTTCAACACAAAAAGAGATTTTCACTCCTTATAGCTTAGAAGAGATTGAATTTTTATATGAACCTTCTTTATATGTTTCATTTGATAAAGATTTCAAAAAAGAGGAGATAGTAGAGATATTAAACAAAATAGGAAAAAATGGTTTTGGTAAAAAAAGTTCAACGGGAAAAGGCTCTTTTAGTGTTAGCTTAGATGATAGTTTTAAAGGTTTTGAAAATATTGATACTTCATACTATATGACTATCTCCCCAATAATTCCAAAAGAAGATAGTATAGAAGAGTTTTTTTATAATACTTTCAATAGATTTGGTAAATACTCAAATTCAGGTACACCATTTAAAAAACCAGTTTTAATGGCAGATAGTGCAGCTGTTGTAAAACTTAAAAATAGTTGTACCTATATTGGAAGGGCTATAAACAATGGTACAAATAAAACTTCTTTTTTACAAGCTTACTCTATGCTTGTACCATTTAGATTTGATGGAAAGGGACTTAAATGTTAAGTGATGCTTTAAAAAATGCAGGAATAAACTCGAAAGATTTTAAAAAACAAAATCAAACACAAAAAAAACCAAATGAGACTCAAAAAGAAAATAGCAATACACATAACAAAGAAGTTGCAAATACACAATCTATAAAAAAAGATTTTAAGACAAGTGGTATTTTAAAATTAAAAATGACAGCTATCTCACCTTTGCATATAGGTTCTGGATATGAGTATGAGCCTACAAACTATGTTATAGATGAAAATATACTATACTCATTCTTAGATGAAGACTTTTTTACAGCTTTAAACTCTATTGATAAAGAAAAATTTATTAATATACTAAATGAAAATAGAAGTGATAGTTTTGCAAGAATAAATAGTTTTGTAAAAGAGCGAATAGATATTGTTAAAAAAATATCAAAAAAAACTATACCTACATCAAAAGGGATTCAAACAGACTATAAAGCTAAAGTAGGAAAAGTTGTTCAAGTTGAAGGAAGTAGCTCAAAAGGTAACTATAAAAATGTTTTCAATGAGTTTAAAATACAAAAAATCCAAAGAAAATTATTTAAAGATAAAAATGGAGACTATAAAGAGTTTGGCTATATCCCTGGAAGTAGTTTAAAAGGTGCTATAGCTACAGCTTATCAAGAGTTTATATCTATAAAAGAGGGTGGAAATGCAAGAAAAGAGAAGTTTTTATCACCAATAACTATAAAAGAACATATATTTAAAAACTTTAAAGTAGCAGATAGCAAGGTTACTATATCAAACTATAAAGAGCTAATTGGATATGCTTTAAATAAAGAGAGATTTGAAGATGATAAAACAGGACTCAGTACTATATTAGAAGCAATAGAGCAAAACTCAACTTTTAGTGTAGAGATAGCTTATAGTGAAAATGACAATAAAGGTAAAAAACTATTTAGTTTAAATAATGTTTTAAATAGTTTAAATAACCACTATTTACCTATATTTAAAACAATGTTTGATGATGAGTATGAGTATATTGTTGATTATCTTTCAGAAGATTTTGTAGAAAGATATAAAAATCTAGAGTTACAAGAGAATCAATTTCTTATAAGAGTTGGAAAACATAGTGGAGCTAGAGCAGTTACAATTAATAGCAAAAACGAAAAAAGAAAGATAAAAGTGAGAGTAAATAAGTCAAAGTTTGAAGAAGAAGATGAAGAGACAACTACATGGCTTTTTGGTAAAAGTACTAGTGACACAAAAAATCTTCTACCTTTTGGATGGCTTTTGTGTGAGATTATAGATTAAAAAAGGAGATATTTTGCAAAAAGGTCTAAAAATAGTTAAAAAAGCAAAAACAAAATCAGTAATCACAATTTTAGGTATTCAAGGTGGATTTGTAGATAAAAATAAAGAAGTAAGATTTTCAAACTTTGAGCATAAAGCTGACTATATTTTTGAAAATGAGACAAAAGAGTATTTTAATACCCTTCCACTGCTTATAGAAAAATACAGTTCATATGAAATTATTCCAATTTTTACAGAAGATGCAAAACTTTTCAACCAAGAAGTTTTAAAAAAAGGATATTCAGATTTAAAAGTAAATTTCAATGATAGATATTTTATAAAAGATGATAAAAACTTTGAAGATATTTTCAAAATTATAAATGAAGCTATAAGCTATTATGATGAGGTAATAGTAGATGTTTCTCACGGCTTTAGACATCTTCCTATTTTGATGATTGTTGATTTAATCATACAAAATTTTCAAAATACAGAAAAAATTTCTAAAATCCTTTTTGCAAAAGAGATAAAAAAACATGACAAAGAAGAAAAAGGCTTATATGAGATAATCGACCTAAAAGAGTATTTAGACCTTGCAAATATCTCTTTTGTGCTTACAACTTTTGAAAAAAACTACACAGTTGCAAGTCATATAGAATCAGATAAATATAAAAATTTGATTGAAAAACTAAACTCTTTTTCAAATGACCTTATGGCACTAAATCAAAATAATTTATTTAAAAAAACATCTAAAGATTTAATAACAGAACTAGATAAAATAGAAAATATCTCTATAAAAAAACAAGCATATGATTTAAAACAAGCTATAAAAAAACTCACAAATTATGAGGGTAAAAAGAGATATGAGACATATTATAATCTAGCAAAAGATTTGTATGATAAAAAATATATGCTTTTGAGTCTATCTTTATTATATGAGAGTATGAGATTATATGCAAAATCAGAGATAAAAAAAAGTCACAAAGGTATAGTTGAAAAAGTAGAAAAAATGTTGAATGGTGATTTATATGCTATTGGAGATTATATAATAAAACTTAAAAATAAAAATACCAAATGGACTAGCACAGCAAAATATAAAGGAAAAGATATAAATACATTAATAGATGAAAAAGAGTTCCAGCTTCTAAAAGACTCTTTTCCGAAAAAATTAGTAGAAAAAGAATTTAATGATTTTCCATTTAGTTTAATAGATAAAGTTGCAGATACTAGAAACAATCTAGCACATGCAAATTCAGATAATAGAACTTTCAAAGACATACAAAAAGATATCGGGGTGCTTTTTGATAAGTATTACAATAAATGTATTAAAAAATTAAGTATTGATGATTTAAAAAACAAAATAAATATATTGTAAATCAAAAACGACAATATCTGTCAAAGTTTTCATATATAATTTCACAAAATCAAACAAGGAAATATATATGAAAACAAAAATAACAATAAAAACAGACAAGATAAAACAAAGAGTAGTTTGGAACTTCAAACCCACAACAAGAGTAAAACCTAGCAAAAAAATTTATAGTAGAAAAAAAGAGATTATTTACTAAACATAGCAAGTTTTAAACAATAAAGGGAAAATATGAAAAATTATCTAGTTCTCTATGACATTTTTAATACAAAAAGAGCATATAAAATAAGAAAATATCTTTACAAACACACAACAGGTGGGCAAAAATCAGCCCTAGAAATTCCACTAGATGAAAAACTATCAGATAAGCTAATATTTAAATTAAATAGCTACACAAAAGATATAGACAAAATAAATATTGTAAAGATTTACAAAAACCCAATTCTACTTGGAAAAGCTTCACAGCTAAACACAATTTCAAATGGAGTAATAGTATGAAAATAGCAATAATAGATAAAAAAAACATAATCTTGAAAATAGATACAAGCTCTATAAAAGTAGATGAAAAATCAATACCTTTTCACCTCATAGATATACTTCTAATCACTACAAAAACAGCTTTAAATAGTTTGGATATACTAAGATTAAACCAAAACGGCATCTCTATACTTCTACTTTCACAAAATAGTACAAATATATCTATAATAAACTCTGCAAAAACAAAGCAAGGAGAGTTAAAACTGGCACAATATGAGGCTTTAAGTAAAAAATTGGATATTGCAAAAGATATTTTAATAAATAAAATTAAACTACACAAAGAGCATTTAGAAAAGTATCAAATATGCCTAGATATAAAAATAGTTTTAAAAAAAATCGAAAAATCACAAAATATAGAGGAACTCATGGGAATAGAAGGCTCATTTGCTAAAACATATTTCAAAGAGTTTTTTTCACTATTGCCAAAAAATATGCACAAAAACAAACGAAGTAAAAATCCACCACAAGACCCAGCAAATGCAGTTTTGTCACTATTTTATACACTCTACTACAATATAATTTCAATAAAACTTTTAACTCATGGTTTTGAACCATCTATTGGATACTTGCATACGCCATTTCGTGAACACAATGCTTTAGCATCTGATTTAATGGAGCTTTTTAGAGCAGATATAAATGAAGAAGTTATACAAATATTTAAAGAAAATCTTCTAAGCTTAGATGATTTTACAAAAAAAGGTGGAGTCTATTTAAAATATGAAGCTAGAAGTAAGATTTGGAAAAGATTTTTGGAACTTGAAGCAAGACTTAAATCAAAGCTAGACAAAGAAGTAGCAAATTTAAGAGCAAAAATTACAAAAGAGCTTGAAGATGAAGTTGCATGATTATCTCATTTGTTATGATATTTCAGATAAAAAAAGATTGGTAAAAATATCAAAACTACTTGAAAAAACAGCAGCTAGAATACAATACTCTATATATTTTTATCCAAAAGTAGCAAAAGAGTGTATAGATGATTTAGTAGAAAAATTGAATAAACTAATAAATCAAGAAGAGGATGATATAAGAATTTATAAAATTGATATTAAAAATAGTATCCATCTAAAAAGTGGAATAGATTTGCAAAATCCATTTGTGATTTGATAAGAATTTAAAGGGATTTTAAATGCTTTTAAGCTACTATTTTGTTTTGTTATTTAAAAATCTATTGTTAACTTTATATAAGATTTTTTTAAGAGTAACAAAAAACTTCTATCTAGCTATTTTTGGGCTAGAGTTTTTTAAAACTACTATCTTTTTTATATTTAAGCAAAATATAAGATATAGAAGTAGTGATTTTATGGTATGTAGAAGGATTACAACATTGACCCGATTATTTTTGCATTTGGCAAATTAAGTCATCACTAAAAATCACGAAAAGCTAAAGCTTATTCTATTTTTAGGACTCAGAAGAGGGGATTGAAACTTTCCTATCATAACCACTTGATCAGTACCATTTTTATTACAACATTGACCCGATTATTAGGGGATTGAAACTTTGAATAAAAAATCTTTTCATTAATTACAAATATATTACAACATTGACCCGATTATTAGGGGATTGAAACTCAAATTTTGAAAGAATAGAATCATACACTGTATTAATTACAACATTGACCCGATTATTTTTGCCTTTGGCAAATTCAGTCATCACTAAAAATCACGAAAAGCTAAAGCTTATTCTATTTTTAGGATTCAGAAGAGGGGATTGAAACAAAGCGAAAGAATAGCTCGACTCTTTATCCCATAGATTACAACATTGACCCGATTTATAGGGGATTGAAACTACAAACTGGTAAATCTTGTCCATTAACTTTACATTACAACATTGACCCGATTTATAGGGGATTGAAACAGTAAACCATTTTTTTTGATTGGTCCAAATTGAATTACAACATTGACCCGATTTATAGGGGATTGAAACCATTTTTGTCTAGTAACTTAAGGGCTGTATGCCATTACAACATTGACCCGATTTATAGGGGATTGAAACGCATCTTCACTATCTATAATCATTTGTATATCATATTACAACATTGACCCGATTTATAGGGGATTGAAACTTAAGAGCATATTGATACCCTTCATTGTCACATTTTATTACAACATTGACCCGATTTATAGGGGATTGAAACAAATCAAGATTAAATCCTTCATAATATCCAGAAGATTACAACATTGACCCGATTTATAGGGGATTGAAACAACATTAGTTGTCTCTTCTGATAATAATCATTTACATTACAACATTGACCCGATTTATAGGGGATTGAAACAGATTTCCAAATCTTACTTTTGACCATTGGTCAATTACAACATTGACCCGATTTATAGGGGATTGAAACTCTTTTATAATTTGCATAACTTTTCCTTCCCAAATTACAACATTGACCCGATTTATAGGGGATTGAAACCTTCTATTGGTGTATTAATTGACCACGCATTCATAATTACAACATTGACCCGATTTATAGGGGATTGAAACGGCATCTTGTGAAGATTAAATTCATCTTCGTTCATTACAACATTGACCCGATTTATAGGGGATTGAAACTATCTACTTCTATCTCCAAGGCTATTTTCCGTATATTACAACATTGACCCGATTTATAGGGGATTGAAACTATTTTCTTGTTTCATATTCTTTTCCATACCAAATTACAACATTGACCCGATTTATAGGGGATTGAAACATCTTCTTCCTAGGTGATAGTAAGCTTCCCACTTTTATTACAACATTGACCCGATTTATAGGGGATTGAAACTTAAAAGGCTTATTAAGTTCATTTATTGGTAATGCTGGATTACAACATTGACCCGATTTATAGGGGATTGAAACCATGACTCCTTATCCCAAAGTCCTTCCTCCATCACATTACAACATTGACCCGATTATTTTTGCCTTTGGCAAATTCAGTCATCACTAAAAATTACGAAAAGCTAAAGTTTATTCTATTTTTAGGACTCAGAAGAGGGGATTGAAACGTAGTAGGCTCCTGCCCCTACAATAAAGCTAATCAATTACAACATTGACCCGATTATTAGGGGATTGAAACCTCCCTTTTCCACTCTTTGTGTGGGTATGCTTTTATTACAACATTGACCCGATTATTAGGGGATTGAAACCTCCCTTTTCCACTCTTTGTGTGGGTATGCTTTTATTACAACATTGACCCGATTATTTTTGCCTTTGGCAAATTCAGTCATCACTAAAAATTACGAAAAGCTAAAGCTTATTCTATTTTTAGGACTCAGAAGAGGGGATTGAAACCCAAGTTTGAAGCTTCCATCTTTGGTCTTTTATATTACAACATTGACCCGATTATTTTTGCCTTTGGCAAATTCAGTCATCACTAAAAATCACGAAATCGCCAAGGCTCATTTCTATTTTTAGGATTCAGAAGAGGGGATTGAAACTAGCCAACTCTCCTATATTCTTATATATTTGATATTACAACATTGACCCGATTATTTTTGCCTTTGGCAAATTCAGTCATCACTAAAAATCACGAAAAGCTAAAGCTTATTCTATTTTTAGGACTCAGAAAAAGGGGATTTTGATTTACAATTTTAAAAAGTATAAAGTATTAATAATCAAAAACGACAAATTGTGTCAAAAAAAGATACTAAAATATTATAATAAACTATAAAGGAGTATATATGGGAATGCTATTTATTCTTGGAGTAGGTTTTGTGATTTTCGCTTTATTTAAAGTCTATACAAGAAATGATGAGCCAATAGATGTTGGTAGTCAAGAAAACGACTATGAAAGAGTTTTATTTTATGATGCTCTTGATAGAGAAGAAGAGAAAAACAAAGATACATCTTCGTTTTTTGATTATTTAGATAATGATAATAGTTTTTTTAGTAGTGATGATGATTAAAATATTCAAGAGCTTGTATTCGAATTTAAATATAAAAAATGAAAAACGACAATCTTTGTCAAAACAATAAAATATAATTCCTTTCTAAATTAAACAAAAAGGAAAAAATATGAAAAAAATCACAAAAATTGCTTTAGCAGCAACAATTCTAACGAGTGCATTAAATGCAGATGTAGTAAAACATTTTGGAGTTACAGCAATAAACTCAGATGTAAAGCTTGAAAATGCAGATAAATTTACAGAGTATGGGGTAAATTTTGGTCTTACAAAATATTTTGATTCAAATATTTTACTTGGAGTTGATGCTTCAATTACTTTTGGTAATATGGATTTCTCTTCAAACGGTCAAACAGAATCTATTTTGATGACAGGTGTAGCAGGTGATGTAAAAGCTGGTTACTCATTTTTTGATAGAAAAGTTGATTTGTATGCAACTATAGGTTTTGCTGGACAAGGATTTGACAATGGTGAGTCAGATTCAATAGGTTTTGGATATGGTGCTGGAGTTCAATACAACTTTGCACAACACTGGGCAGTAGCAGCTGATTACAAAAAATATGATATGGATTTTGAGGGTTTAGTTGATTATGATTTAAACAGAGTTGGAGTTACAGTTAAGTATCTATTTTAAAACTATTTAAACAAGGAAAAAATATGAAAAAAAAATTATTTCTAAGCTTAGGTTTATTGTTTACTATTTTGGCTTTTACAGGATGTAGTGAAGATACAAATCAATCAAAAATTTGTATCTATGCAAATGAAGAGGAAGCAAGTAAGTGCAAAGCTGGAGAGCTTTCATTTTTTGCACCAAACTCTTGGGGAAGTGAAAGATTGCCATTAATCGCAATAGCTACATATTGTGACACGAATCACCAAATTATAATGAACAATTCAGGTGTAATTTGTAGATTTATAAATAAAAGAGAAGGTATTGATAAATAATCAAATCTCTCATTGACAACTAACTATCTATTTCATATCTAGTTAGTTGCTAAAATAAAAAACGACAATTTCTGTCAAGCTTTTTGTATAAAATAATAAAAACAAAAAGGAGACAAAATGAATAGAAACTTCGAACCAGTTTGGACAGTAAATAGCAATGAAATGGGTCTTATATTTATAGGAATGCTACTAATGGTAGCATTTCCTGTTTTACCTATTTTGGACATACCTACTTATTTAGTGAAAACAGAGCTAAAAGATTTACCACTTATATTTAAAATTGCAGCTTATGCTTTTTTTATTTGGTTTTATATTTATGTAGTAATTCGTTTAGAGATGAAGCTTTTATCTATCTTTTTTAACAATTTTGTAAGAAAACACTATGTGAAAATAGTCTATATTCAGACAATTCCTCTTGCATTTCTTATCTCTTCATTTAGATCAGAGAGTTTTGAAGCTCATTTCTCTTTTGTGATTACACTACTTCTTGAACTACTTTTTAAATGGCTATTTACATAATTTAGTCTCAAATAGGTATAATAAAAACTTTTAAAAAAGAGGTAAAAACTTGCAAACAAAAAAATCAATACTCCAACTCCAACTACTAAAAGAGCTATTAGAAGGAAAAAAAGTTTGTTTAAAAACTTTCTCATCAAAATTTGATATAAGTCTTAGAAGTGCTCAAAGATATATGCAAGATTTAATAGAAGTTTTTGGTGATAATATACTAAAAGATAGTGAGCTTTATAGTTTTGTTTCACACTCTATTTTGGATAAAAATATTTTGAATTTCAATAAAAAAGAGCTAGAAAACTTTGTAGATTTGTACTCTTTGCTCGATTTTGATTTTTCAACAAAACTAGATGATAAAAACAGAACAATACTTCAAAAAATGGAAAAAAAGTACTCTTCTACATATTTAATAAAACAAAACCCATTTGAAAATTTTTTACAAAAAAAAGAGTTATTGTTTCAAATAAAAGATGCAATCAAAAATAGAAGATATGCAAAAATAGAGTATACAAGTGACAAAAAATATATTTTTGACCAAGCAAAGATTTTAAAAATAGTATTTGCTGAAGGAAATTTTTATATCGCAGCTTTAACACCTGATGAGATAAATAGTGGTTTCAAGTTTTTAAGATTGAGTTTTGTAGATAAGATAGATTTGTATGCAACTACTTTTAAAAAAGAGTATGAAGCAGAGGATTTTTTAAAAAAATTTCAAACTCTTTTTTCAAACTACAAAAAAGAGCCATTTGAAGTAGTTTTAAAAATAGATGAGAGTGTAAAAAGATTTTTTATAAATAAGAAGTTTCTATCTTCACAAACAATTTTAGAAAACAAAGATGATTTAATAGTAAGTTTCAAAGTTACAAATAGTATGGAGATTTTGCCTTTGGTTAAAAAGTGGTTACCAAATATAAAAATAGTCTCTCCAAAAGAGATAAAAGAGCAGTTTGAAGAAGAGTTAAGAGAGTATTTGAAATAATATTTTGTTATAAGAAGATACAATATTAAACCAAAAATATAGGAGACAAAATGGAAGCAACAATAACATTTGCAATTGCAATAATATTTTTTGCAATCGTAATAATAACAAGAGGTGTAAAAATAGTATCTCAATCAGATTTATATGTGGTTGAAAGATTAGGTAAATTTCACAAAGTTTTACATGGTGGATTTCATATAATTATTCCAATTATAGACAATGTAAGATCAATTTTAACATCAAGAGAGCAGTTGGTTGATATAAATAGACAAGCTGTTATTACAAAAGATAATGTAAATATCTCAATAGATGGTATTGTTTTTTGTAAAGTTGATGATGCTACTATGGCAACTTACAATGTTATGAATTTCAAAGATGCAATTGCAAACTTAGCAATGACAACTTTAAGAGCTGAAATTGGAGCTATGGTTTTAGATGATACTTTATCAAATAGAGAGACTTTGAATGCAAAACTTCAAACAGAGCTAGGAAGTGCCGCTGCAAACTGGGGAATTAAAGTAACAAGAGTTGAAATAGCAGATATCTCTGTTCCTGCATCAATAGAAAAAGCTATGAATATGCAAATGGAAGCTGAGAGAGAAAAAAGAGCTATTCAAACAAGAGCAGAGGCTCAAAAAGAGGCACAAATTAGAGAAGCAGAAGCTTTTAAACAAAGTGAAATTTTAAAAGCTGAAGCAATAGAGAGAATGGCAGATGCAAAAAAATATGAGCAAGAAAAAGTTGCAGCTGGTCAAAAAGAGGCTATGAATTTAATAAACGAAGCAATGAATCAAAATGAAAAAGCAGCTGAGTTTTTACTTGCAAAAGATAGAGTTGCTGCTTTTAAAGCCTTAGCAGAAAGCTCTAGTACTGATAAAATGATACTTCCTTATGAAGTAACACAGATGATTGGAAGTACATCAGTTTTAGGAGATGCTTTTTTCAAAGGTGCATCAAACACAAAGGCAAACAATGCCTAGTGCAATGGAATTTTATACTCTAATAGCTTTAGGAATTTTACTTTTGGCTTTTGAAGTATTTGTAACATCTTTTGTGATTGTTTGGTTTGCTTTAGGATTTATTTTAGTTGGTTTTATATCACTTTTTTATGGTTTTGAAAATATCCTTTGGCAACTTATTTTAATATCTGTTTTATCAATGTTTTTATTAATTCTTTTTAGAAAAAAAGCATTAAAAAGATTTTCAAAAAGTGAAAAAGATATAAGTGATAACTTTTTCAATGAGGAAGGTATTGGAGAGTTTAAGCTAGGGCAAATATTTTATAAAGGAACTTTTTGGCAAATTGAACCAAGTTTTGATATAAAAAATTTAAGTGAAAATGAAAAAGTAAAAGTTTTAAAAATTGAGAACAATTTAATATATATTGAAAAACAAGATAAGAGATAAAATAAGAAAAAGAATAGAAATTGAATAGACAAAAAGAGATAATATTAACAACACTAAACTCAAGATTTTCGCACTCAAGTCTATCTTTAAGATACTTGTTTGCAAATCTAAAAGAGTTAAAAGAGAAAGCAAAGATTTTAGAGTTTGTAATAAATAGCCAAAATCAAACAATAGTTGAAGAGATTTTAGAGTACAAACCAAAAATTGTATTAATCTCAACATATATTTGGAATGCTCAAGATGTAGCCGAAATTGTAAAATATATAAAACTAATAAGCCCAAATACAATAGTAGCTCTTGGAGGTCCTGAAATAAGCCATTTACCACATAGAGTTGATTTTGAAATGGCAGATTACTTTATGTTTGGAGAGGGCGAAATAAGTGTTTATAATCTTTGCCAAAATATCTTTGGTGGAATTAGACCAAAAGATAAGATAATTCATGCAAAGCCAGTTGAGTTTGATAAAATTGCTCTACCATATGATTATTACACAGATTTTGATATAAAAAATAGACATATTTATATAGAAAGTAGCCGTGGTTGCCCTTTTACTTGTGAATTTTGTCTATCTAGTATTGACTCATCAATGAGATATTTGCCTATTGATATTTTTTTAAATGAGATTGATAAACTTTGGAATAGAGGGGCACGAAACTACAAGTTTATAGATAGAACTTTTAATCTAAAAATATCTTATGCAAAAGCTATTTTGGACTATTTTTTGGCAAAAGATGAGGACTATTTTTTACACTTTGAGGTAATTCCTGATAATTTTCCACTTGAGTTAAGGCAGAGATTAAAAAAGTTCAAAGCAGGAAGTTTACAACTTGAAGTTGGTATTCAAACTCTAAATTTAGATGTTGCAAAAAATATAAACAGAAATCTAAAAATTGATAAAATCAAAGAGAATCTAGCATTTTTGAGTTCTGAGACAAAAGCTCATATGCATATTGATTTAATTGTAGGACTTCCTAGTGAAACAATAGAGAGTTTTGAGGCAAATCTTGATTTGCTATATACTTTAAGTAGTGGTGAAATTCAAATTGGAATTTTAAAAAAACTATCTGGAACTACCTTAAATAGGCATGATGAACTACATGGTATGGTTTATAATCCAAACCCACCTTATGATATTTTACAAAATAATCTAATACCATTTGAACTTATGCAAGATATGAAAAGATTTGCTAGGTTTTGGGATATTGTTTACAATAGTGGAAATTTTGTAAAGACTTCAAAACTACTTTTTAAAGATGGTAAAGTGTTTAAAAACTTTTTTGATTTTAGTAAGTGGTTGTATAAAAGAAGTGAAAGTACTTTTAAAATCTCTCTTGATAGGGTTGCTGAGTATTTGTTTGAGTATTTAAGCCGTGATTGGGAAGAGGAGATTTTGGTAAAAACAATTTTGGATGATGTGATGATGATAGAGGGTAGAAAAATACCACCATTTTTGAAAAAGTATAAAAAATATGAGAAGGATTTTATTCAAATTGAACAAAGCAGGGCAAATAAGAGACAGATTTTAAGGATAGAAAACAATGATTAAAAACCATAAAAAACTACTAATTTTACCAATTTTATTAAACTTTGCAACTGCTGTAGAAAATGAAGGAAAAGTAGAGTTGTCTTATGTAAATACAAGTGGAAATACACAAACAACTACACTAGCAGCTGATGCTGAAGTAAAATCAAAGATTGATGATATAGAGCTCAAATTCAAAGGTTCAATATTAAAAAGTAAAGACAACAATGAAGAGTCTGCAAATAAGTATGAGTTAGAGCTACAATCTAGTTATATGTTTACAGATAATTTTTATACATATTTGGGTGTAAATTATGTAAAAGATGAGTTTTCTGATTATGATTCAAGATTAAATATTGGACCTGGACTTGGTTATAAGTTTATAAATACAGATGACCACCTTTTGGATATAAAAACTGGAGTTGATTACTCTTTAGATAAGTATGAAAATGGCAAAAAAAATGAGTATGCTGCTTCAAAATCTGAGTTAAATTATAAATATAAAATAAAAGAGGATGTTGAATTTAAACAGATGGTAAACTATCTTGTATCTATGGAGGATAGTGAAAAATACTTTGTGACAAGTGAGAGTAGTGTAAATGTAAAGATGGTTGGAAACTTATCTTTAGGAGTTAGCTATAAAGTTGATTATACAAATCAAACACAAAAAGAGAAAACTGATAAAAAGTTTTTAACATCTTTGATATATGATTTTTAAGAGTTTAAATGAACTATAGAGTTATTATTCTTTCACTTTTAGTGCTATATATCTTAGCAGATATTTTTCATACATATTTTATAAAATAATTTCAATAGTTTGTTTCCAAATTGTAAAATGATAAAATAGGAAAAAAAAGGTTTACAAATGAGTGAAATATTAATCTACCAAAACGAAAGTGGAAATATCAAAGTAGATGTAAGATTTGAAGATGGTTCAATTTGGTTATCTCAAGCTCAAATTTGTGAACTCTTTGGTAAAGCAAAATCAACAATAAGTGAACATATAAAAGCTATTTTTGAAGAAGAGGAATTAAATCCAATTTCAACTGTTCGGAATTACCGAACAGTTCAAAAAGAGGGAAATAGAGAAGTAGAAAGAGATATAGAATATTATAATCTTGATATGATAATTGCCATTGGTTTTAGAGTTCGTTCAAGTACAGGTACCAAATTTAGAATTTGGGCAAATGATAAACTAAAAGAGTACATCACAAAAGGTTTTGTACTAAATGATGAGCGATTTAAAAATGGCAACTCTATGGGCTATTTTGATGAACTTCAAAAAAGACTTAGAGATATTAGAATATCTGAAAAGTTTTTTTATCAAAAAATCAAAGACATCTATATGACAAGTATTGATTATGACCCAAAAGATGAAAAAACAATTTTGGGATTACTTGTTGAGCAATATTTAGCATTTGCGCAGACTATGGCAATGCAAAGAACACCTATGTATATGAAAGATTGGATTGCAAGATTAGATGCTGTTATATCTTTAAATGGTAGAGAGTTACTAACTCATGCAGGAAAAATAAGCCATGAAATGGCAATTGCAAAAAGTGGATTAGAGTATAAAAAGTTTAAAGATGAACAAAAGAAAATAGAAAAAATCCAAAGTTTAAAAGAGCTTGAAGAGGATATAAAGAGATTAAAATGATATACGATTTAATAGTTTTAGGAGCAGGTCCAGCTGGAATATTTGCAACTATAAGTGCAGCAAAAGAGGGCAAAAAAGTGTTGTTGCTAGAAAAGATGCCACAAATTGCACTAAAACTAAAAGCAACAGGTGGTGGCAAATGCAATCTTACAAATACTTTATCACCTTTGGAGTTTATTGAAAAATTTGGAAAAAATGGCAGATTTATAAAAGATGCTCTTGATGAGTTTTCAAGAGATGATTTGCTAAGTTTTTTTGCTTCAATTGGAGTAGAAACAATTTCTAAAGATGGATTTAGAATTTTTCCTATAAATCACAGCTCAACACTTATTTTAGAAGCTTTACAAAAAGAGCTTCAAAGATTAAGTGTAGAGTTTAAAACATCAATAAATATTGAAAAAATAGAAAAATTTGATGATATTTTTGAACTAAAAAGCAAAGATAGTATCTATAAAGCTAGAAATTTAGTTTTAGCAACTGGAGGTTTAGGTTATCCAACTTTAGGAGCAACTGGAGATGGATATAGCTTTGCTTCATCTTTTGGACACAAAATTACACAAACCTCTCCAGCTATGATGCCACTATTTACAAAAGAGAAAAACTTTGGCTCTTGCAAGGCTGATACAATCGCAAAAGCTATTTTAAAAGTAGATATAAAAAAGTATAAAAACCTAAAAATAAGTGGAGATTTAATTTTTACAAAAGAGGGGCTTAGAGGTCCAGTTATTTTAGATTTTGCAAGAGAGATAACACCTATTTTAGCAACTTACAATGAAGTTCCTCTGCTTATAAATTTTCTAAAAGGAAAAAATGAAGAGGAGATTTATAAACATCTAAAAGATGAGATATCAAAAAATCCACAAGATAATATTTTACAAAACTTAGAGACTTTAGTTGCCAAAAGTGTTGCAAATGAGATTTTAAATATTTGCGATATAAAAAGAGATTTAAGATTTAAACAAATAGAAGGGTTTAAAAGAGAAAAACTAATAAAAACTCTAGCTTGGACACCTTTTACAGTTATTGGTCACGATGGATTTAGACAAGCCATGATTACAAGAGGTGGAGTTAGCATAAAAGAGATTGATTCAAAAACTATGGAAAGTAAAATTATACAAGGTCTATATTTTTGTGGAGAGCTTGTAGATATTGATGGACCTTGTGGTGGATACAATCTTCAATGGGCTTTTTCAAGTGGTTATTTGGCTGGAAAATTAAAAAGCTTTTTTAATAAAATATAAAAAACAAATAGATAAAAAAGAGGCAAAAGTATAGTTTGAAATATAAATACAATAATCAAATCAACTATATTATCGCTTGAACTATCAACAGCATCTTTATACTCATCTACCTTTTTTTCATAAAAAGTCATATCAAATTTTTGTCTAAACTTTTCAAAAAAACCACTCTCTTTCTCTTCTACTGATTCAAGATTTATTTTACTTATCTCATCTTTTGTATTTAAAATAGTCTCATTTAGTTGTTCAATATTGTATTGAGGTTTTATAAAGTAGTCATAACTATACTCATTTAAGTATGCAACAAATGGAATTGAAAATCTTAAAAATAGTAAAATAAGTGTTAATTTAAGAGCCATATTTTTAATACTTTCTATGTTTTTAAATTTTAAAAATAGAAATATATTAA
>Ga0265294_10001640_pt1 | contig 30128 bp, 32 predicted proteins | sample MunlanPumphouse3_FD_192504 | JGI IMG/M metagenome (GOLD analysis project Ga0265294, IMG submission 192504) | Groundwater microbial communities from a municipal landfill in Southern Ontario, Canada - Pumphouse #3 | ecosystem: Environmental > Aquatic > Deep subsurface > Groundwater | place...
TCTTTGTAGTCCATCAGGATGTTTCTTCCTCCCGCGTCTCCCTGTGCAGTTTTGAACCTATTTTTCCAAATCGCACGGTAAAACATAGGGTGGCCGAATACCCCGTTTCTGCATGGCGTGAAAACAGTTTTGTCTGCGGGGATAGAAGAAAAACATTCCCGCAGCGTTTTGATCTCTTTCTGACCTACGAAGGGCAGGTCTCCCAGCATTATGCAGAAATCCTCATCATCCGGCAGCATATCCAGGGCAATGGCCAGGGAACTTGACTGTCCTCTCTCGGGGGCATTATTTATTCCGATGCGAAGCCATTCGGGCCTTTCCTGCACCTCGTCAGCCACCTCCCGGGAAAATACTGCGATAATGGGGCACAGGCCTCCTACATACATATTTTTGATCACGGTCTCGATCACCGTGCTTCCTGCGAACGGAAGCAACAGCTTCTGGACCCCCATCCTTTTTGAAAGCCCTGCAGCCAACAGTATCGCGTTCATCTTGCCAGGTCGGTGATACGGTAGAGTTTGTCCATTTTTATCGATCCCATGATCATGTGATCATAACTTTTCAGAAGAGGCGGGAACTTTTCTGATATCTCAGACAGTATGTCGTCGGTCAAAAGGTCGCATTTGTTGATAAAAAGGATCCTGCAGGCACTTTCAGGAGAGTTTTTCAGGTATTCGTCCCTGTTTGAGAGCGTTGCGGCACAATTGGCGAAAGAAAGGCATTCACCCGGCTGGATCGCAAATTTATCCCTTAGGATGTCAAAACGAAAGACGTTCAACGGAGAGAGCGGGGCAGTGAATATATCAGCGCCCATGACTACAAAGTGACAATCTGAAACAGCAGGCACAGGCGGTTCCCACTCTTCATAAGCCTTCAGGGAAAGTCCCCTTGAACCGTCTGCTTCAACGATCGTTCTTCCGACACTGCTTTTTGAAACTATCTCTGCGATATCCTCAGTTGTATAACCGGAAAGTTTTTCTCCGCTTCTCTCTTTCGCGGCAGTTACCATGGAAGGCAGGCTTACTGATCCTTCTAATGTTTTGATAAGGTCATCCGGTCCGGCAATTATCTCAAAAGGGCATTCATTCTTTTCGGGAGGGAAGATCTTTGTGGTAGTGGTCAGCAGTGTAAAAGCATTCTCTGCAGAATATCGTCCCAGCGCGAACATCAGAGAGGTTTTGCCGCCGCCGCCTGTAATAGAAATAACTTTATATTTCATTATTTCCAGACTGTCATCTACAGCCCTGATCAATTTCTCTCCTGTCAACAGTTCACTCAAATGTATCACTTCCCCTTATTCAAGCATAAATGATAACAGAGATAAGCGGGATGTGGAGGATTATTTATCAAGAAATATAATTTGTTGATTTTTGTTTTATTATCATAATGAGAGATATGTTTATCGTGGTATTGACAATAAAAGGTTTTGATGGTAATTTTCACTCCAATATTATAAATATTCAAACCGATGAAGTGGAGATCAAACCGTTTCATGCGCCTACAGAGAGCGGGGGATGATGAGAACCCTGCGGAAAAGCAGATCGGCAAATGGACCACAGAGGGCGAGGCTAAAGGCGAAAGCCGAGTATCCGAGACGTATGCCGGCGTAAACGGCAGGGTGTGTGACTGCACATCCGTTAAAGAGGGTCCGGTTCGGATCAACTAAGGTGGTACCGCAGATGGAATATATCTGTCCTTTGAGAATTCAAAGGGCAGATTTTTTTATACATAAATGTCTTAGAGCGTGAAAAATCAGAGAGCAAAGAAGAGAAGAGAGAGCAGCCAAGACGAGAAAGGGTTGGTAATTATGGAGCAGAGAGCAGCAGTAAGAGAGCAGAGAGTTGTAGCAGTTGAGAAGAGAGAGGGCCTTTCAATATCAGATGTGCTTCTTGTGGGAGTGCTGCTTGCAGCGGGGGCAGTCCTCAAGTTTTTTGTTGGATCCATGTTTTCGATGGGCATGAAACCGAATTTTATTATCGCGATGTACTGCCTTTCAATACTTATCATAAGGCCGAGATTCAAAGAGGCAGCAGTTATAGGCCTTCTTGCAGGGGCGATCTGCCAGTTCTTCCCGGGAACTCCGTACATTAATTTCATGAGTGAACTTGTAGGTGCTCTTGTGATGGCAGCTTTTATGTATATTCCTATCAAGCAGGGTAAATTTTCACCGATCCCGGTAATCAGCACATTTATCAGCACATTGGCGAGCGGTTTTACATTCATTGCGGTAATGTACCTTATTTTCTACGCAGGAGCTGATGTCAAGCCGGTGCCGCTGGCTATTTTCATGGGCATAATATTTGGAACTGCTGCGATAAATTCAGTGATAGTGCAGATCCTCTATGTGCCATTGAAGCTTGCTCTGAAAAGAAACTGATCAAAGAAAATGATCAGGATAAGCGGACTGTCTTTTAAATATGACGGCGGAAGGGAAGAAGCCCTGAAAAATATTGATATGACAGTATGCAGGGGGGATTTCTTAGGTGTCATAGGGAGCAGCGGAGCAGGCAAGACGACCCTGCTGCATGCGATCAACGGCATCATCCCCCATCATTTCCACGGCGATTATTACGGTTCAGTTGAAGTTAACGGTTCTGACACGGTCGATAATAAGCCGGAGCAGCTTGCCGGGACGGTCGGAAGTGTCCGCCAGGATTTCGAGAGCCAGATGGTCTCGTCTGTGGTCGAGGATGAGATACTGTTTGGACTTGAAAATTTCTCAGTTCCGCGCGATGAGATAGAAAAAAGGATGACAGATGCTCTGGATAAAACCGGCATCAGAAATCTAAGAGAGAGGAACATAGCTACCCTCAGCGGCGGGCAGAAGCAGAAAGTGGCAATATCAGCGATCATAGCGCTTATGCCCGATGTACTTGTCCTGGATGAGCCGACAGGAGAGCTGGATCCGCAGAGCAGCCGCCAGATATTCCAGCTTCTGAGAGAACTGAACGAAAAACATGGAATCACTATCGTTGTGGTAGAACAGAAAATTATGCTTCTTTGCGAATTTGCCGGTAACCTGGCAGTTATGGACAGGGGAAGGGTCATCCTGAACGGGCCGGTCTCCGAGGTGCTTAAAAGCAGCAGGGAGATGGAGAGCGCCGGTGTAAACTGTCCAAGGGTCGTAACCCTTGCTGACAGGCTAAGGGATGAAAATCTCTATATGGGGCCGGTACCCGTCAATATTTCAGAGGCGGAAAAGATGGTAAGGAGCATAACGTTATGATCCGCTTTGATAACGTGTCCTACTCGACTAACGGAATAAAGATAATAAATGATGTCTCTTTTGAGCTAAAAAAAGGCGATTTCACCGCACTCATTGGAGCGAACGGAGCAGGAAAGTCCACTCTTGCCAGACTTTGCAACGGACTATTGAAACCCTGCCGCGGCGCTGTAAATGTAGGCGGTTTTGATACGGCTTTGGTCAGGACAAGCCGGATAGCAAAATTTACAGGTTTCCTCTTCCAGAATCCAGACAGGCAGATATGCAAAAACAGGGTGCGCGATGAGATACGGTTCAGCCTGGAGTGCGTGATGGAAGACAGAGCAGAGATAGAGATGAGATGCGAGAGGACTCTTAAAGAATTTTCCCTTGACGGGGAGAGAGATCCGTTCAGCATGAGCAGAGGGGAGCGGCAGAGGCTTGTCCTGGCCTCGATATTAGCGACAGAACCGGAGTTGCTGCTTTTGGATGAGCCGACTACAGGTCTTGACTACAGGGAATGCATGCACATCATGGAATGCATAAGCTCAATAAACAGAAAAGGAGCGACAGTGCTTATGATATCCCACGACATGGAGATAGTGCAGGATTTCGCACGAGAGGTAATGGTTTTGAATGACGGAGAGCTGCTTGCACATGGCAGTACAAAGGTTATCATAAGGAACGAACCGCTTCTTGCAAGCGCCTCACTTCTGCCGCCACAGATAACAGAACTTGCCCTGAGGCTCGGAGAGGGATATGAAAATGTCGTTACCGTAGATGACATGGTATCGGCTGTTAAGAAAAAGAGAGGAGGTGCAGAGTGATGGGCGGCTTCCTTGACTATTCCCCCGGGGATTCTTTCCTTCACAGGCTAAACCCTCTTGCTAAGATCTTTTTATCACTGATGCTCTGCGTCTCATGCTTTGTGACCGACAGTTCAGTCTTTTGTCTTATGATCATTTTACTGAATATCGCCATGGCCGCAGTTGCCGGTATATCTTCAAGAGCGCTGGCAATGCTGAGGACCCTGATCAAATTTTGCGCATTCCTATTTTTGATACAGATTTTTTTCATTAAGGAGGGCAGCATCCTTCTTTCTCTGCCATTTAATATTTACGTTACGGATAAGGGGTTCATGTTTTCACTGATGATGGTGCTCCGTCTTATTGGTGCCACGCTTCCTCTTGCCCTTATGCTGTCTATTACAAAGATGAACGACCTTTCCAATGTTCTTGTGGGAAGAATGGGGATACCCTATAAATATGCTTTTTCATTGACTACAGCTATTAGGTTCATTCCTGTTTTCACTGCGGAGATGGCAGGGATAATTGAGGCGCAGACAGCCAGGGGAGTGGCTTTTGACACAAAAAACATATTCAAAAAGATCGGCCTGATCTTTCCGCTCTGTGTACCTCTTTTGATAACATCCGTAAGAAAGATAGAGGGTGCAGCGATCTCCGCAGAGCTTCGCGGTTTCAACTGCAGAAAAAGGGAGAGCGGCTACAAGAGCTACCCATTCAGAACGGCTGATATCGGGGTCTCGATATTTGCATTGACATTGGCAGCAGCCGGGGCTTTTGTGCCGTTTTAAGGGCAGAGGATATCGTCAAGCAGTTTCCTGGTCAGGTCTTTTGCTTTTATGCCAATGTTTCCGGCCCCGATGCATGAGGGACATCCGTCCCTGCACCTGCATGAATCAAGCTGTTCGCTGCATGCCCTCAAGATCACTTTGATGGAATCGTAGGCTCCTTCTGCAAGTCCGACCCCTCCGGGGATGGCATCGGAGAGAAAGAGGGCCGGCTGTTTTAGACTGGGTTCACCCAATGCAGTGCTTACATAAATATCGCTTCTGTCGCACATAAGGAAAAGCGGGGCCAGATTTTTCATGAGGTTTGCAAGCCCCTCCATAGCAGGTAAAAGTCCGGGTCTTAATTGTGCTCTCTCAGGCATCTTTATCCAAAGCGATGTCGTATCTAGCCGGTTTTCGGGGAGATTTACCACCCCATGTCCAACAACTTTACGGGTGTTGATGTCGATGACCTTGTACATTCCGGCCGCAGCAGAGACTTTCGTCTCTCCCCACGCAAAAAGCCCCGAACATTCTTCCTGACTTACTATGTTTGTTCTGGAGGAGACCTTTGCTTCCGTATAAGTATTCGAAAGAGATTTTTTTACGAAACATTTTCTGTTTTCAAGGTCGATCTCCTCAACAGAATAGCTCTCTCCATTGTGGGAATATACAGCTCCCGGGAAAATAAGGGCAGACGCTGAATGTTTGTCCATGGTTCCTATCAGCCTGGGTCTTTGGTGAGAAGTAACGTCGTATATATCGTATTTCTCTCCTGAAGCGCTCCTGATCGAAAAGGACGCTGCCGGATAATCTACTGAGTTCCACGAATATGTGCGGTCATCTGAATTTCCGAACGCATCAAGCATCCCATGTTTAAAGAGAAATTCGAGGATGTCCGTAATATTTTCTCCCCCAAAAGTCTCATTTGCCCTGAACGGCAGCTCAAATATTGAACATTTGATATGCTCAAGCCTTATATAGGGGTTGAGAGGATCTATCCTTGCAGTTTCCGGAGATGCTCCGAGCAGCCAGCCGGGTTTTTCTGCAAGAAATTGGTCAACAGGCAGATCAGATGGAATGAGCACCGCTGCAGAAAGGCTGTTCCTTCTTCCTGCCCTTCCGACCTGCTGCCACACAGAAGCTATGCTTCCGGGAAAACCATGGATCAAAGCAAGGTCAAGAGAGCCGATGTCTATGCCCAGTTCAAGTGCGTTTGTGCTTACAACTGCTTTCAGTTTTCCGTTTCTCAGGTTTTTTTCAGTCTCCCGCCTTTCGGCTGGCAGGTATCCTGACCGGTAACCTCTTACCGAGCCGGGATCTTTGCCGTCTTTCGAGAGCTGCTGCATGAGGCTTTTGAGAAGTAATTCCACATTTACTCTTGACCGGGTAAACAGTATCGAACTGATGCCGCATGAGACAGCTTTGTACTCCAGCCTGCCGGCCTCATAAAGTGAGGATAATCTTATCCCGTTTCGGGTGTTTATCATCCTGGGATTATAAATTACAAGCTCCTTTTGTGCTGATGGTGCGCCGTTTTCATCAATAAGCACTGCAGGTTTTCCTGTCAGCAGTTCCGCATGTTCAGACGGGTTTGCAATAGTGGCGGAACAGCAGATAAATACAGGGTCAGAGCCATAATGTCTGCATATTCGCAGCAGCCTGACAAAGATATTTGCAAGGTGGGAACCAAGCACGCCCCTGTAAGTGTGAAGTTCGTCAACTACGATGAAGTCAAGGTTTCTGAAATAATCCGCCCAGCCAGAATGGTGGGGCAGTATGGCTGTGTTGAGCATGTCCGGATTTGTGATAACTATATTTGCGTCTCTTTTTATATCTTTTCTTTTTGATGGGGGAGTATCTCCGTCATAGGTGAAAGACTTTATCTCACTCTTAAGAAACCGACTCAATTCATGTATTTCATTAAGCTGATCCTGTGCCAGGGCCTTGGTCGGGAAAAGATACATAGCTCTTCCTGAGGGATCTTTAACTATGGAGTTTAGGACGGGCAGGTTATAGCATAAGGTTTTGCCAGACGCCGTCGGAGTTACCACAACGATATCCTTCCCTCCCGATGCCAGGGTAAAAGCCAGGCTTTGGTGAGAGTAGAGCCTTTCTATACCTCTGTTTTTCAGAGAATTGATGATTTCCGGATCAAGATCCCCGAAAGGTCCGTAACGGGCATCTTTTGGTTTTATGCGGTGAAATAACGCAATGTCCCCGTCCTGTCTGCGAAGCCACTTTAAATATTCTTTTACTCCAAATTTTTTTCTCCTGAATAAATATCGCCACATATCAACGGAAGGCATCTATCATCATTTTGATCGAGCTGATCAAAACTACGCCAGTCAGGATCCATCTTATAACGCGATCGTTGGCTTTTAAGTTGAACCTTGCTCCTGCATTGCCTCCAATGGCCGAGCCTAAAGCAAGAGCAAATGCAGCTGTCCAGTTTACCATTCCGAAAGATGCAAAAAGAGCAAGGCTTGCCATCGTATAGAAGGCAACAATTGTTATTTTAAGCACATTGGCCTCTCGGAGGTTTTTTTTACAGCCCCCTGAAATAGCCCAGATAAGCAGAAAACCTACTCCGGCCTGAAGGAACCCGCCGTATATCCCAACGAGGAAAAGTGCGGCTATCCTTTTGGGCAGAGAAAGAGGTTCGCCTTGGGGAGCATCCCACATTTTGGGTTTTGCTACCAATAGGATCCCCATGGAAAAAATTGAAATAGCTGCAATGATACGGAAGACCCTCGGCGGCATGTAAACAGCGGAAAGAGTTCCCAGGATGGCTCCTGCAATCGCAGGGAATATGTAGGTGGCGGCTTCTCTCCAGTCTATTTTTCCGTTTTGATGGTAGTGCCTGATTGCCGAGAGGTTTTGAAAGAGGATCGAAACCCTGTTCGTAGCGTTTGCGACACCGAGATCCAACCCTATGAAATTCAGGATGGGAAGGGTAAGTATGGTCCCACCGCCGGCTGTCACGTTCAAAAATCCGGCGACTAATCCTGTAAGCATTATCAGGAGAAGCGTAAAGGCAGTATTCATTTCCACAAGCAGGAGACCTCCGTATCATGTAAAATCATCAGGGGGTGGATGATTTGCTAAAGTTAAGAGTTCTGGTAGACAATAATACACTCATAGACAGATATTTTACAGCTGAACCGGGTTTGAGTTTCTGGATAGAGTCTGATGGAAGAAGGATACTATTTGATACCGGCTATTCAGATATATTTATTAAAAATGCCGCGATCATGGGCATCAATGTAAACGATGCCGATATGACAGTACTTTCTCATGGCCATAATGATCATACCTGGGGACTGAACCATCTGGTCCAGCACTTTGACAGGACGATGAAAAAAGATCGGCCTGAAATGATCGCGCATCCCGGCGCATTCAAAAGAAAACGCTGCGACAAACTTGAAATAGGGATGATCCTCAGGGAAGATGTGATAGTAGAGTATTTCAAGGTCTCAAAATGCATAGGTCCGGTCCGGATTACAGAAAAATTGCTTTGGCTGGGAGAGATTCCAAGAAAAACCGGGGAAATCAAACCTGTTGGAAAAACGCTGATCAACGACCAGTGGACTGATGACTGCTGTCTTGATGATTCAGCGCTCGCATATGAGGCAAAAAATGGTTTGGTAATAATAACCGGCTGCTCCCACTCGGGGATATGCAACATGATCGACCATGCAAAAAAACTGACAGGCATTGATAGGGTGGTCGATGTGATAGGCGGCTTTCATTTGCAAAATGCCGGACATGATCAGATGGAAAATACGGTTAGGGAACTAAAAAAGATAGCACCGGATCTGATGCACCCTTGCCATTGTACTGACCTGGAGGCTAAAATCAACCTTGGAGCATCTTTTAAAATTGAAGAAGTTGGTACGGGGTTCGAGCTCAACTATGAATAAAAGAGGTGGAAAGATCATGCAGGAATCAGGCGAAAATTATCTCGAAACGATACTGATCCTCAGGGAGAAGAAGGGAATAGTACGTTCGATCGATATCGCAAATCAACTTGGATACGCTAAGCCAAGTGTCAGCAGGGCTGTGAAGCTTCTTGAAAAAAATGGACTCATCATTATGGAGCATAACGGAGAACTTGTGCTTACAGAGAAGGGTCTTGATATGGCAAATGCGATCTATGAGAGACACAAGATAATCTCTAAATTTTTCGTAGACATACTTGGTGTGGACAAATCATCTGCCGACATTGACGCCTGCCGAATAGAACATGTGATAAGCGAAACAAGCTTCAATAAGATCAAGGAATTTGTAAATGGAAAAGCCGACCGTTCTGAGGGCAGCCGGTGATCATATTCCTGAAAATACAGATGTCTTCCTGATCCTGAGAGCTATCACCGACGAGAGGAACGCCTTCAGGATATCCCCGCCGATAGTACTGATAAAACCTATGGAGAGGACCTTCATGAGAGGCATTCCGTTGCCCGGCATCCAAAAATTGACTATCAGATAAAGATGCAGTAGCCCAAATATATAGACTCCGGCAACCCCTGCAAGAGAAGCCGCCAGATAATCCCTGATCCTTGGGATCCTTCCTGTGTCGGATATCTTTTGGGAGATCGTTCCTGTGATCCATGCACATGCCACAAATCCGATGACGTATCCAAAAGAAGGCATGAAAATAGAGGAGAGTCCGCCGCCTCCCGTAAATACCGGAACCCCCAGAAGCCCCATAAACATGTAAAAAGCCTGAGAAGCAGCTCCGTACTTTGGTCCCAAAAGAAGCCCAGCGAGCATGCAGAACATAGTCTGCAGCGTGAAGGGTACCAGCGGAAGAGGGACAGCTATCCTTGCTCCAACGGCAGTAAGTATGGCAAAAATTGATATGTATATCAGCCTGCGGGTTTTCATGGAAGAGATACTATAGTTAATGGGGCAGTTTGTCAACCATAAAAAATAAAATAGTTGACAAATCGTTCTCAGTCAGTAGCAATCGCAATGTCAGTAAATGTGATCAGATAAAAAGCTGTACAAGGACGACTGCTATCACCAGCCCCGGAAGCATGTTCATCACACGGATCTTCATAAACCCCAGAAGATTTATGCCGATCCCCACAAGCATGAGGCCCCCTGTCGCACTCATTTCAATGATCGCAGGCTGTGACATAAAGGGCTGTATCCACCCTGCAGCAAGGGTGAGCGTTCCCTGATAGAGGAAGACAGGGACCGACGCAAAAATGACACCGAAACCAAGCGAAGCTGCTATTGCTATAGAGGTAAGTCCGTCGATAAGGCCTTTTGCCAAAAGCAGTGAAGGGTATCCTCCAAGCCCCTCTTCAAAAGAACCCAACACAGCCATTGATCCCGTACAGTATATGAGGCTTGCCGCAATAAAACCTGCTGAGAAACCTTTTGCGTTATCTCCGATCCTGCTTTCCAGAGAGGCACAACCCTTTTCAAGTCTCCCTTCAAGGTCAAGCAGCTCCCCAATGACAGAGCCGACAGCTATACTAGCTATAACTATCAGCGGCTGTTCTGTTTTAATTGACATTGAGAGACCCAGGGATACTACAAATATTGCCATTCCCTGTACAGGAAGCTCCAATATTTTCCCGGGCAGTTTCTTTCTCACTGCAAGTCCTATTAAAGCGCCGCAAATTATAAATGCCGCGTTGGCGATACTACCAAACAGAGGTATTGCAGTCATGAATTCCAAAAAAAATTCTCCTTTTCTACAAAATGATCCATGATTTTACAACCAAAGGTTTTATGTGTACATAGAAAGGAGGCCGGCTGCTTCAGCCGGCCTCCCTGATATCTGAGTGCTTTAGCCTAAGATGACGCGTTCATTGTTGATGTAATCTTTAAGCTCTTTGCGGAGATATTCGTGGACGATCTCGTCTGCTTTTTTCTGGAGTTCGTCTTTCTTTTCTTCAAAGAATTTTGCACAGGCAGCTTCGTCAAATTCTTCTTCGATGTCTTCCGCAACTTCCTCGACAAGGCATTCAAGGCAATCTGCATCGAATTCAGGCAGCACCGCCCAACGGGCCGAGTCTTCTTCCATAGCTTCGCGACTGTTCATGACTGATCCAGTTACCTGGTAATTGCCGGTATTTACTTCAGCCATTTCCTGGGCATAATTCGCTGCGTCAGCTTCGTTGTTGAAAACGCTGGCATCAGTTACTTCAAGCCCCTGTATGTGAGTTACTACCCAAACTTTTTCCTGCATAAGAAACGCCTCCCGTTAATAATGTTAATCGAATGGCCAATACTATAATCTTAAATTCTTTGCTTGTATAGTAAAAAACCACCATCTTTATGAATAATATTGCTGTTTGTTGACATTATTATATGCGAAGATTAGAATTTCCGCTAATACTGCTCAAGTCTGAGCGGAAGGAAGTGCCTGTGTGAGGATCATTTTTCAGAACATTTTGGAATATCATGATGATGTATTATACAAGAGGGTCCTTCCTGATGATGCAGGCGAGAAAGTTTAGTTGTTTTCACCGGGCCGGATCTGCTTAGGATCCGGCCTTTTACTATATTTGGGGAGGAATGCATATGTCAGAAGAGAAAAAAAACTTTGGGATGATGACAAGGGCCCTTCACAGCGGCTGGAAAAACGACCCGGCTACGGGTGCATCGGGACTGCCGATCTATATCACCTCTGCATATCAATTTAAAAGCACAGACCATGCAGCGAGACTGTTCAGTCTATCTGAGGAGGGGCATATTTATTCCAGGCTTTCCAACCCGACAGTATCTGCCTTTGAAGAGGGGCTTAATTCACTTGAAGGCGGAAGCGGCTGTGTCGCTCTTTCTTCCGGGCAGTCTGCGTTTACACATCTGATAGCAGCTTTATGCTCCAGCGGCGACAACATGGTCGTATCAAAAAAAATATACGGAGGGACCCTCACGCTGCTCCAGAACGTCTTTTCCAGGTTCGGCATAAACACCATACTTGTTGACAGTGACCACCCTTGTCAGGTAGAGCAGGCGGTAAATGATGAGACTCGCGGGATCATAACTGAAACCATAGGCAACCCGATCATGAACGTTGCACCCCTCGAAGCGCTTGCCAGGATAGCAAAACGGCAAGGGGTACCTTTGATAATTGATAATACCTTTGCCTCTCCTGTTCTTTGCAGACCAATAGAGTGGGGTGCAAATGCGGTCATACACTCTACGACGAAATATATCTCAGGCAACGGGAATGTGATAGGCGGGGCGATCGTTGACGGGGGCAATTTCGACTGGTCCGCCTATCCGGATAAATTCCCCGGGATAGCCAAGCCCGACCCTGCTTACCATAATATCGTCTTTGCTGAAAAATTCGGAAGCTCAGCCCTTTACGCGAAGCTCCACATGGCAATGGTCCGCGATCTTGGAGGATGCCAGTCTCCTTTTGATGCTTATCTGCTCCACCTATCACTCGGAACACTGCCCCTCAGGATGGAGAGGCACAGCAGGAATGCTCTGGAGACAGCTCAGTTCCTGGAAAGACACCCCTCAGTCGAATGGGTAAGATATCCTGGACTTTCAAGCCATCCGCAGAATGACATGGCAAAGGTATATCTTAAAGATGGCTGCGGGGGGATGATCGCATTCTCTGTTAAAGGCGGGATCGAAGCAGGAAAGAAATTCATCGAAGCCCTTGATCTCATTGGACATATGGCTAACCTGGGAGACTCGAGGACGATAGTCATCCATCCTGCAAGCACGACTCACAGCCAGCTCACACCTCAACAGAGGGAAGCTGCGGGGATCGGGGAAGGGCTGATCAGGCTGAGCGTAGGACTGGAAGACCTTGATGACATAATTGAAGATCTTTCATCAGCGCTTTCATCTGCATCCGTTAAATAAATTTATTGTTTTGATAAGCAAAAAACTGAAGATAAGCAGGATAAGATCATTCCGCATATCTTCAGTTTTTTTCGAAAAAATTCAAAGAAATTATTACTTATGCAGTCTTAGATAAGCGGGATGTATGAGCAGACATACTGGACCGGGACATAGCAGCGGAATCCGAACTTGCTGTTGCCCGGCAGGTTGAAGCTCTCTCCTGCTTTGATCTCAATGTATTCCGTAGTCCCGGGGAGGCGTACCTGACATACTCCATCGATGATATCCATGATCTCTGCGTCGCCTGTCCCAAATTCGTAATCGCCGGGCAGGAAAAGTCCGAGAGTCTTGCGGTCGCCGTCTGCTGTGTAGATGGTGTGGCTGACGACTTTCCCGTCAAAGTATACGTTCGCCTTGGCAATAGCTGTAACATTTTCGAGCTTTTCTATCATCTGGTTACGACCTCCTGATAAAATTGAATGTCTGATTATGATAGTGTTATTTTGCACATACGTCTAGTACAATGGAATAGTTTGATTGAAACGACAAAAACATTATGGGGGAAACATCTTGAGTAAATATTATATTTTCTGCAATGGGAAGATCCTGCTGAAAAACGGAGGCTCCGAACTGCCGGACGCCTCATCAGACAATGAGCTTGAGTCTCTTTTTAAGGCAAGCGGAGACGTTGACAGAGGAGCTTGTGAATGTGACAGGTGGGCAGAGCTCGATCCCGAATCAGAGCTGCCGGATAAGTATGTGCTTCTGGAGAGAAGGTCAATATGGCCAACCTTTGAAGAGAAGGAGTTTTTCAGGGCAGGCAGGGCTTTTCACCTCATGGACTGGCAGAGGGCCAACAGATATTGCGGGGTCTGCGGAAGCCAGACTTCGTATGACCATGCTGAGGGGGCAATGAGATGTCCCTGCTGCGGGGAGATATATTATCCCGTTATCTCTCCGGCAATAATAGTTGCGGTTGAAAGAGAAGGCAAACTTCTTATGGGGCATGGCGTGAATTTTCCTCCGGGAAGATTCAGTGTGCTGGCGGGCTTCGTAGAACCCGGGGAGAACCTCGAAGAGTGTGTCAGCAGAGAAGTGTATGAAGAAACAAAAATAAAGGTGAAAAACATAAGATATTTCGGAAGCCAGCCCTGGCCATTCCCACGTTCACTGATGCTGGGCTTTACTGCAGAATGGGAGAGCGGTGAGATAGAGGTTGACGGTCGGGAAGTGACTGAAGCATCCTGGTTTGCTCCGGACAAGATCCCGGAAGTTTTTCGAGGACTCAGCATTTCCTGGAAGCTGATAGAGAATTTTATCAAAAACCATTCGTAAACTACCGATGCGGTTATAGCCTCAATATATGACAATATTACTAAATACAGGTACACAAATGTATTGATGCAATATGGAGGCGATACCGATGGCATTAGCCGGCAAAAATAAAATTATGGTTTTTTTCGCAGTGCTGACCCTTTTGCTGCTCATACCCGGCCTTTCTGAAGCAAGACTTAGTTCTGAGGATGCGAAGGCCGTTTGGTCAAGGGTAGCTAAAGCGACAGAGCTGACGGATCTCCCCTTTACCGTTAAGCAGGAAACAATACCCAACGCCTGGGTGGCGAACGGCAGTTCCGTGACTGTAACTACAGGGTTGCTTGAACTCCTTGACACACAGGCCGAATTGTATGGGGTTTTGTCTCATGAAGCCGGACACGCTAAACTTAACCATTATGAAAACACGGTGAAAAGGGGAGTAGGCCTGTCTGTGGCAGCAGCGTTATTTGGGAAATTATTCGGCGGAGGTATTGCTGAAACAGCGGCAGGCGTCGGAGCAAACCTTGCTTATGCCGGATGGAGCAGGGAACAGGAAGTCGAGGCAGATGACTATTCTGTACACCTGGCACATAAGATGGGAGAAAATCCAGTGGGCCTATACAGCGCCCTTCTCAAACTTTCTAAAAGCGGGAAACGGGGCGAGCCAAGCGGCTTCAACTCACACCCGCCCGATGAGAGAAGACTGCTGCATTTAAGGAACGAGATACTCAGCCTGAATCCCAAGGCAAAATTTCCTGACGGCTCGGAAAAAGGAGCTGTTCAGCAGCCGCAGTCGCATTCTGTAGGTGAACCGGAGAATACGACTGCCCAAAAAGGCGGGTATGACATAGACGCAGCAATTGAGCGAATGAAAAAGGAAGAGGCAGCAAAAGCAAAAGCTGAGGAGCAAAACAGCTGATGTTTGGAGAAAAGGGCCTGGTCCACGTATATACCGGAAACGGCAAAGGAAAGACTACCTCATCTCTGGGGCTTGCTATGAGGGCCCTGGGACATGGAGCCCAAGTTACGGTGATACAGTTCATGAAAGGCTGGAAGGATTATGGTGAACTGATCACCGCCTCAAAGCTTGAGGGATTTGAAATGATCCAGACAGGAAGACCTGACTATGTATATAAAGGCAAAGAGCAGCCTGAGGATTATGAAGAGGCAAAAAGAGGCATGGAAACAGCACTCCGCATTATGAATTCGGGGAAGTGCGACATGCTTATACTGGATGAGATAAATGTGGCGCTTGAATACGGACTGGTAACTCTTGGCTCAGTTATGGAAATGGTGAAGAACAAACCATTTAGTATGGAACTTGTTCTCACGGGAAGAGGCGCTCACAGGGATCTCGTTGAACTTGCCGACCTTGTTACAGAGATGCAAGAGGTGAAGCACCCGTTTAAAGAAGGCATAACAGCAAGAAAAGGCGTAGAGTTTTAGTTGACATCGAATGTTATATAAGTTAAACTAAAATAGTTTTAAATTAAACCATTTAAACAAAAAATATAATATAAATAGTCAGGGAGGAAAAGCAATGAAGACAAATGAAAACCTTGCAACAGCATTTGCAGGAGAATCACAGGCCAACAGGAAATATCTCTGCTTTGCGGCCCAGGCAGAGAAAGAGGGATTTAACAGTATAGCACGCCTTTTCCGTGCAACAGCGGAAGCAGAGACCATCCATGCATTTGCTGAATTCAAGGCGAAGGGCGGAATAGGCACAACGGCGGAAAACCTTACCGCAGCAAAAGACGGAGAGACATACGAGTTCACTGAGATGTACCCGCCGATGATCGAAGATGCAAAGGCCGAAGGCAACAACGAAGCAGCACGCATTTTCCATTATGCCAACGAAGCAGAAAAAGTGCATGCGCGCCTTTATGACGAGGCACTTTCAAACCTCGGCAATGAGCCTGAGGGTCAGGATTACTACCTCTGCCCGATCTGCGGCTATATTCACAAGGGCAAAGAGTCAACAAGCCCCTGCCCGATCTGCGGAGCCAAACCCTCAATATTCAAGAAATTCTAGTTAAATATTTAAACTAAAAAACAACAGGATCAGAACCTTATAAGGCCGCGGAAAGATCTATTTCCGCGGCCTTAATATTTTCCTTTTCAAATAAAGAGAAAGGGCGGGCAAACGTTGAAACCATTCGACAGGACAGGTTTTGGGCCGAGGTTGTCCATGCTATAATAAGTTATTATCTTTGTTTCGGGAATGAGGGAATAGTCGATGTGGTTTATGATCGTTAAATTTTTTCTGAATCTTTTTTTCAGCATAGAGATAAAGGGATGGGAAAACTGGAAAAAAGCCGGAGAAGGAGTATTGATAGCTCCAAACTATGTATCCTTCATAGATCCTCTGATCCTGGCGGTATTTCTTCCTGAAAAGGTCCCCTTCGCAATAGAGAGAAGGCTTACCAAGAAACGATTCATCGGCCTGTTTCTGCCTCTCGCAGAGACGCATATCCTCGACGCTGACGCCCCCCTTACACTGAAATATTTCTTAAATTTGCTTAAAAACGGCGGAAGATGCGTTATATTTCCGGAACTCCAGCCCACAACTATTGGCAACCCAATGAAAGTATCCCAGGGTGTGGCTATGATAGCTGATCACACCAAAGCAAAGATACTCCCCATAAACATAAAAGGCACGGAGCTTACCCCCTTTTCACGCATACAGCACAAACCGGGCCTGCGATTCTTTTCGAAAGTGACCATAACGATACTTCCCGCGACAGGAATAGATATCCCGGATGACCTTTCAGGTCCGAAAAGGGCCGCATCTGCGGGCAGAGCCCTCGAAAAGATAATGGACGAGGCTTCTCTCGCGGCCAGGGTCAAGGAGAAACCCTTCTTTGACGTACTTCTTGACGCAAGAAAACAGTACGGAGGCAAGTTCAGGCTTTTCTGCGACCACGGGCAGAGGCCGATAACCTATAACGGTTTTATAACAAGAGTCCTTCTTATCGAAGATGTACTGAAAAACGCAGACATGGAGGGTGATAACATAGGAGTACTTCTCCCAACCTCTTTGGGTGGGGTAGTTTCCATGTACTCGCTCCAGAAAATGGGAAAGATACCGGCAATGCTCAATTTTTCACTGGGTGGCCGCTCACTTGTGAACTGCTGCAGGACTGCATCTGTCAAAACAGTTGTGACATCGAGAAAGTTTATTGAGCTCGGAAAACTGGAAGCGCTCGTCACTGCTGTTGAAGAAGAAGGACTGAGGGTCGTATGGCTTGAGGACCTGGCGCCGGGAATAACCAAAATTAAAAAGATCTCAGCTGCGATCAGGACGATCTTTATAAAATCAAACCCGGTCATAGAGGGAGAGACAGACAAGCCTGCAGTGATCCTTTTCACATCAGGATCAGAGGGGGCTCCCAAGGGTGTTGTCCTGAGTTACAAAAACCTTCACACCAACCATGCCCAGATGTATACGAGAGTCGACTTCTACCGGTCTGACAGGATTTTGAACACAATGCCTATTTTTCACTCATTCGGGCTTTGCGGGGTGTTTATGCCTGTTACGCTGGGAATTTTTGTCTATTTCTATCCATCTCCCCTTCATTACAAGACGATATCCACAATTTGCTATGATGAACGTATAACATTTCTTTTCGCAACGGATACCTTCCTTGGAGGTTATGCGAAAGCTGCTTCCGACAACTATGACTTCGCTACGATACGTATGCTCGTCCAGGGAGGGGAGAAGCTGAAACATTCGACCCAGGAGCTTTGGTTCGAACGATTCAGCATCAGGATCACAGAAGGATACGGAGTTACTGAGGCATCTCCGGTCGTTTCGAATAATTACTACGCGCATCATAAAAGCGGGACAGTAGGGCAGTTCGTTGCGGGAATGCAGTACAGGATAGAGCCTGTTGAAGGGGTCCATGAGGGCGGAAGGCTCTGGCTCAAAGGCCCGAACATAATGCTTGGCTATCTCAGGGCTACAAACCCGGGAGTTATTGAACCTCCCAAGGATGGCTGGTACGATACAGGAGATATTGTCAGTGTAGATGAGGATGGTTTTGTCAGGATACTGGGCCGGGCAAAAAGATTTGCAAAGATCGGAGGAGAGATGATATCTCTGGCTGCCGTAGAGGAAGTTCTTTCTGAAGCATGGCCTGAAGAGAAGCATGCCGTAGTTATGATAAAGGGGGGCCCGAGAGGGGAAACCCTGTCGCTTGTAACCTCAAGGCCGGACCTTAAGCGTGACGAATTGCGCCAGAAACTGTCTGACCTTGGCGTAGCAGAAATAGCGATACCTAAAAAAGTATTGCTTATGGAAGATATCCCCCTTCTCTCAACAGGCAAGATAGATTATGTTTCACTTGAAGAGATCCTTAAGGATACAGATGCGGATTCCTGATCAAAAGCTTATGATCCACAGGTCGAGATGAGACAAGTATCTTTATCGATACTAAAGTCAAGATTAGGTATAGAATCCTTTTGTTCTGAACTATAAGAAATTTTCGGAGGTGCATCTTGTTGGATCTCTTCTCAAATATGATCGCAGCAGTTACCTGGCAGAACATGGTAATGATGCTTGTCGGTGCTTTTCTGCTATACCTTGCAATTGAAAAAAACTTCGAGCCCACACTGCTTTTGCCAATGGGATTCGGTACCCTTCTTGTGAACCTTCCACTCTCCTCAGCGATCGATCAGATGGCAGGAACGGAGGTCGTAGAAGGAGCACTGTCCATGCTCTTCAGGATGGGGATTGCAACTGAGATACTCCCTTTGCTTATTCTGATAGCGGTGGGAGCAATGTGTGATTTCGGACCGCTCCTTGCTAATCCTAAAGTTTTCCTTTTCGGGCTCGCTGCGCAGATGGGAATATTCCTAACTATGGGGATCGCCCTCCTTCTGGGGTTCAACGTATATGAGGCTGCTTCCATAGGAATAATCGGTGCTGCCGACGGTCCCACATCGATATATGTAGCGACCAGATTTGCCCCTCATCTTTTAGGGCCGATATCGGTCGCCGCGTACACATATATGGCTTTGGTGCCGATGATCCAGCCACCTGTAATAATGGCCATAACAACTGAAAAAGAACGCCGTATGAGAATGCCTGCTCCTACGAGGACGGTGACCAAAAGGGCGAAGATATTTTTCCCAATAGCTATAACAATGCTTGGCGGGATAATAGCCCCGGCTTCTGTATCACTTCTGGGTTTTGTTATGTTTGGGAACCTTCTCAGAGAGAGCGGAGTTACCGAACGCCTCTCACAGGCTGCACAGAATGAGCTGGCAAATATAGTCACTATTCTTCTGGGTTTTTCGATTTCAGCTACAATGACCGGAGAGAAATTTGTAAACATGAGCACCCTGGTAATAATCGCTATGGGGCTTATGGCTTTTGTTCTTGATACTGCCGGCGGGGTATTTACTGCAAAAGCCCTGAACCTTTTTCTTCCGGCAGGCAAGAAGGTCAATCCTATGGTAGGTGCCGCCGGCATCTCAGCCTTTCCAATGTCAGCAAGGACTATACAGAAACTTGGACAGAAGGCTGATCCATCAAACTACCTTCTTATGCACGCTGTTGGCGCCAATGTCGCCGGCCAGATCGGATCTGTGCTTGCAGGAGGAGTTCTTCTCGCATATCTGGGCGGCTAAGGTTCACTGACTGTTCCACTGCTCTCTTTTTGTTTTCTCTTTCGGTCTGGTTTGTAATTTCAGGCTTTATTTCTGTCTGTATAAACGGCGTGAAATTTATTACATTTATTATTGAAACGTAAATTTTATTTATTTATTACGTCTGATTATTCTGTTATACTTATGCAAGTTTAGGAGGTGGAGCGATTCCCACGGACACCTAGAAATATTTCGTTGTTTATTATTCCTTCCTCGATTGGTATCTGTGCTTTTTTGCTTCCCTTTGAATGGCACGGTGCTGTCAATACTCTTATTGGGCACTGCAAGGAATATTTACTTGCTTTATTGAAAGATCAACTTGGTAATCTGGTGTTGATAGTTTCTATTCTGACTATGATGCTTAGTGTTATTGCGACTTCGGTCCGACCTGAATGGATAATGAGAAGCCAGATATTCAGAGAAAATCTTATTTGCAACCCTTTCTGGTTCACAGCAAGATTTTCCAGTATTCCCATTGCAATGGCAGCAGTCTGGGGAAGCCCGGATATGTTCGGACTTTTGCTTAAAGACGCGCAGCTGATAGTGCTCAACCTTGTTCCTAAACTGATAGTGCTCACTTTCATAATGGCCCTGACTGCTCCGATGCTCCTTGACTTTGGCCTGGTTCAGTTCGTTGCGGTATACGCAAGTCCCATAATGAGGCCTCTCTTTAAAGTCCCGGGCCGTTCCGCTGTCGATTGTATCGCTTCATGGCTGGGCAGCAGTTCAATGGCAGTCGTGATCACTGCAAAAATGCACCACTGCGGTTACTATAATGACAGGGAAGCAGTTGTGATGGTCACAAGCTTTTCGCTTACGGGCATATATAACATATATGCTATAGCGACACTTCTTGATTTCAGATATGCTTTTCCCCAGATAGTGTTTTCAGTATATTTTACGATGTTTCTGCTTGCCCTCATCTTTCCAAGGATATGGCCCTTGACTACTATTCCGGAAAAGTACCATGGAGGCATTGACAATTATAATGTTCCCCAGCAGGAAGTGAGGCATGGTCACTCCCTCTTTGACTGGGCACTTTCAAGAGGTATAAATAAAGCAAGACACATGAATGCAGGATCATACTTCTATGAAACACTTTCCATAGCGATACCCCTCTTGTTCGGGACCATTCCCTTAATGATAACTTTCGGGACCGTACTTCTTGTAATAGCGGACCTGACCCCTATCCTGGACATCCTTGCTTATCCTCTGTCATGGCTGTTGGAGATCATAGGCGTGCCGGAAGCGCCGATACTCGGGGGAGCTGCGATATTTGCCTTTATTGATCAATACCTCGCTGTTGCCTATGCACAGATGCTCTTTTCAGAATCGGCCAGATTTCTTTGTATATGTCTTGCAACGGTAGGCCTGATAAATCTTACTGAAATAGGAATACATGTATGGCACTCTTCGATCCCTGTAACATTCTGGCAAATGACAGTGATTTATTTGATGCGCATTGTTATGTCTATGTTCATACTTGTTCCCTTATCCTTATACTTCTTTTCTTGAAAAGCAGACAAATATGAAGAAACCAGCACCCTTAAGGAGCTCCTGATGTCCGATGTGCCTGAGCTTACGTACTCGGCAGCAAAATAATTCTATTGTCTTGAACAGAAATAGTGTATACAATATATCAGTTTGGCAAGGGGTGATGACATGCCCTTATGGGGTTTTTTGCTCAGTTTTGTTGTTGCTGTAATGTGGGCCGCTTCACCGATCATGGTGGCGCGGGGAATGGTCCTGTCCAAATGCACCTCAAATGAGATAAACCCAATACGCTCCATTTCTTTTTTCCTTTTCACTTTAGCTGTCGCGCTGATATATACAAAGGGCAGCATTCCTTTAGTCTCCTCTCCGAAAGCTCTCTTGTACATTGCAGGGAATGTCCTGTTGGGCTATCTGATTGGAGATATTCTTTACTTCATTGCCATCAGGAAGATAGGTATAAGCCTTGCTGTGCCCGTCTCTAACGCATACCCCATTCTTGTCGTAGTGACGTCATGGCTGATGCTGGGAGAACCTATAACCCTGCAGATAGTGTCAGGCATAGTGATCGTGATCTCAGGGCTGTTATTGCTGAGATTTGGAGGAGACAGGCAGGATATGGATAAAGATGGACTGATCCCAAAAGAGATAGGCCTTTCAAATCTTATGAAAGGTTTTCTCTTTGCCATAGGCGCGGGTCTTTGCTGGGCCGTAGGAGCCCCGCTGACCAAAATGGCGATGGAGACTTCCGGCCTTGGTCCTGTTGAGATAACCTTCTACAGGGCATCAGCTCTGCTGATAATGGCATGGTCTTATAGGTTTTTCCTTGTGAAATACCGCCCCGGATCGATCATGCCACTGAGAAGCATATCGCTTAAAGCCTGGCTTTACATTCTCGCAGCAGCAGTTATAGGGCTTGCTTTGGGGTCAATACTTTACACTACCTGCATCAATGTGATGCCGGTGGCTGTTGTTACTGCGATCACCTCTACGAGTCCATTTATAGCAGCTCTTTTCGGCCACTTTGTGCTTAAAGAAAAACTGAGCAGGCTCCAGTGGGCAGGCGTAGTAATGATAATTTCAGGTTCTGTGACAGTGAGTTTATAGAGGCCGTTATGCGGATAGTTGTCCCTGATTCACTGCGTGCCCTTCGAAGCAGGAATTACAGACTTTTCTTTATGGCCCAGGCTATTTCGCTGACCGGTCTCTGGATGCACCGAGTTGCAATGGGCTGGCTGGTGTTCAGGCTTACTGGTCTTAACAGCGCCCTTGGGATAATTGATTTCGCGGCCTCCATTTCGGTCTTTATATTTGCACCATTTGCAGGGGCTTTGATCGAGAGATGGGATCTTAGGAAAACTTTGTTCTGCTGTCAGGCCGGATGCATGATGGTAGCGTTTATACTTGCTTTTCTTACCCTTACCGGTCTTGTTACTTTCCACATGGTCATCTTTATGAGCCTGTTGCTTGGGCTTCTGGATGCTTTTGAATTGCCGTGCAGATATTCTCTTGTCTCCTACATGGTAGACAGAAGAGAGGATGTCCCGAACGGGGTTGCCCTCAATTCCATGAATTTCAACGTGGCAAGGATGATCGGGCCGACGATCGCCGGCTTTGCTATACACGCAGTTGGAGAGGGAGTCTGCTTTCTTATAAACGGCTTTGCCTATTCTTCAACGCTTTTTGCGGTAAAAAAGATGAAGATGGAGCGTCCTCCGATCGGCAAAAGCGACGGCAGCCGGTCACAGCCCTTAAAAGATACTGCCGAAGGGTTCAGGATGGCCAGAAATTTTGCTCCGAGCCGCTATCTCCTTATGCTGATCGCAAGTACGGGATTCTTCTGCTTCCCAAGCATCGTCCTTATGCCTGCAATGGCAAAAAGCGTTCTCGGCGGGACCTCGGAGACACTTGGCTTCTTGCTTATGGGAGTAGCGATAGGAGCTCTTGCGGGATCATTTATAATGGCATCACTGAAATCTTCGGACAGGCTTTACTGGTGGTGCACAAGGGCATGTCTTGCTTTTGGAGTTTCAGTAGTCTTTTTTTCGCTTTCAGGAAATATTTACGCCGGCATAGCACTTGCCGCCCCTGTCGGATTCTGTATGGTAACAAGCACGATCTCGTGCAATACGCTTCTTCAGTCTATGGTCCCTGCCGGCAACAGGAGCAGGATAATGGCGCTTTATACGATGGCGATCCTTGGAATCCCGCCATTTGGCAGTTTGCTTTCAGGGAGGCTGGCTGATCATCTCGGAACTGACTGGGCACTTTTTATATGCGGATCCATAAGCGCAGTGATCGCGTATTATTTCCTTAGGAAGATCGACAGGATCAAAGACCAGATATCAAAAGCTCTTGAGGATCCGGAGGCAGTGCAATGGGAGAACTAAAAACAGAATTCAGCGCAAAGCAGATATTGATGGCAGATATGCTTCTGGTGCTCGTCGCCTTCATATGGGGAGCGGGCATCCCAATGAGCGCTCTTCTGGCAAGGAGCATAACCCCTCTGTGGGCCGTCGCGTTAAGGATGCTGATGGCTGCCTTTTTTCTCGTATTGATGTTTCCAAAGAAAATAATTACCTCGACGAGGCGGGAGTGGGCGATATCGTCTGTTCTCACTGCTGTTCTTACAGGGGTATTTATTTCCATGACCTTTGGCCTGGTATACAGCACTGCAAGCAAACAGGCCTTCATCGGAGGGTTGAATGTAGTTCTTGTGCCTCTCTTTGTTTGGATAATCTATAAGACGAAGCCAAGTTTATGGATCTTTGCAGGCGCGGGCATAACTACCGCAGGGCTGCTCGTAATGGGTTTTACTCCGGGGATGGAATTCAACATTGGAGATTTTCTTTCTTTCATAATGGCGATCTTTTATGCGTTTCAGGTACTTGCCGCAGGGTTTGGTGCCCGGAGGGTCGAGCCATATCGCCTTGTTGCCCTTCACATAATTATGCTTGCAGCGGTCATGACCATATTAGCCTGTATATTCGAACCACTGCCCGATATAGGGTCATTCGGCCTGAATATCTGGGCGACCCTGCTCTGTGTTTCACTGGGAAACACAATATTGTGTTTCATCATCCAGTTCAAAGCTCAGAGGATCACACCTGAATCACATGTTGCGGTCATCTTTTCACTGGAGGGCCTTTTCGGTTATATGGTTGCCGTGCTCAGCGGGCAAGATCCATTCCACCTACAGGGAGCGGTTGGCGGTATGCTGGTCATAGCAGGCATGATGCTGACTGAAACAGAGACTTTCCTAAAACACAGAAGATCTTCTGGGCAGCTATAGCAAAGGTATTTTCTTAACCGGTGTATGTCTTATCAACGGACCTTTTATACTTGAGTAAAGATCCTGATAAATCAAAGACAATGGACCGGCTGATGTAGAATGCCGGTCCATTGTATCTTCATGTAGAAATAGGACAATGAGTGAATGCTTTTATTACATATGGCAGTTTGGCCCGCAGTACTTTGTAGGGTTCAATGCTGACTCAACGTGTCTTATCATGGTTATAAAATCAAATACCGGAAGCCCGGTGTGTGCGTGTACTGCTGCAGCAAATGGGGGAAGGTCGCTGCACTCAAGCTGTATAGCCGCCACTTCGGGGTGATCTTTAAGCATCTGATCACATACTTCAAGGATCTCTTTTTCTATAACGTCTGTATCCATTGTTCCTTTTTCTTCCAGAACGGAGGAACGGAACTCATATTTATCTTCCATTCCGTAAAGGACAACTGGCATATCAGGAGTAATGCCCACATTTCTGAGATGCTGTTCAGTCATAACAGAAGCGTTTGCCGATATTATCCCGACTTTCTGGCCCCTTTTGAGCGTTCTGGTTATAAAGGGGACCTGAAGCATACTCGACATAAAGACAGGGATATCTACCGCATCAGCTATTTCCTGCTGGAAAAGAGCCATAAAGCCGCAGGCGCCTGTTATTCCACGTACTCCTTCAGCTTCGAGTTTACGTGCTCCTTCAAGGAATGGTTCCAGGAGCGTCAGGTCCCGCTGATTCAGAAGCCTTTCTATTGAGGCCCCTTTAACTTCATGGTAGCGAACAGGAAATGGATAGGTGGTCGCGTTTCCGACGTTCCCGGGTACACAAGGGTATGCGGCATCGAGTATCAGTATTCCGATCGGTTCACCATCCCACGAGCGTGTCTTGCTTCTGATCTTATAAAACGACATCATTATTCCCCCCAATTGAATAAATTACCTTAGAGAAAATAGCAGTTAAATGACCATATTGTCAAGGATCCATCTAAATAGTTTAATTTTTGGAGCTGTTTTAAAAATACGCCGCATCACTTATGACAACATCGATATTTGAATATAGAATGTCAGAGTATTAAATCTGAAAACGGGAGAGATGCCCCATGAAAAAGGCCTTATTAAGCTTTCTTGCTGCAGTGATGATCATATCCAGCATTGCGCAGATCGCATCTGCAATAGAGATCGGTTCCCCTGTAAGCGATTTCGAGCTTGCCGATTTGAATGGAAAGAACATAAAACTCAGCGATTTTAAAGGAAAGACGGTAGTCATTAATTTCTGGGCTACATGGTGTCCGCCCTGCAAAAAAGAGATGCCCGATTTCGACCTTCTGGACAAAGAGCTGAAGAAAAAGAATGATGCGGTACTGCTTGCCGTAAACATGACAGACGGCAAAAGAGACACGAAGAGCAAAGTCGAAGCATTCGTCAAGGAAAATGGCTACGGAATGAGGGTCCTCTTAGACACAGAAGGTAAAGCTGCAAAACTCTATGACATAAAGTGGCTGCCAACTACTGTCGTAGTGGATCGTAAGGGTAAACTTCACTGGCAGATATTTGGTGAGACGACAAAAGAGACAGTGCTAAAGGTAATAAAGGAAATAAAGTAAATGTGGACTGACCTTCCACTTTTATTTCTCGAAGGCTTTTTGGCCTTCATATCGCCGTGCATGCTTCCTATGCTTCCTGTATATCTCATGTACCTTGCCGCTGAAACAGAACATGGGAAAAAAGCAAGCATCGTAAATACGATAGGTTTTGTTTGCGGGTTTACTTTGGTCTTTATGGCATTGGGAGCCACAGCAACTGCTATTGGCGCTGTTATGAATGAACACAGGATGCTTTTACAGCGGGTAAGCGGAGCAATAATTTTTATATTTGGACTCCATTTCCTTGGAATATTCAAGATCGGTTTCCTGGACGTTGAAAAAAAGATCGACATTGGCCTGCAGAAACGCGGCGGGTTTATTGGTGCTTTGCTCTTTGGGGCAGCATTCTCTCTTGGCTGGTCTCCATGTCTCGGTCCGTTTCTTGGTTCTGCCCTCATGCTTGCGGGAAGCGGGAAAACAGTTTTGCAGGGAGTTTTCTACCTATTTGTCTTTTCAATGGGCCTGGGAGTTCCATATATACTTGCGGCAGTCTTTTTCACAAATATTAAAGGCGTCTTCCAGTGGCTTAAGAAGCATGGCAGGCAGATCAAAATCATATCCGGGCTGATCCTTGTTTTTGCCGGACTTATGATGATATTTGACTTGTTCGGTTATTGGGCCGGATTGTTTATGTAAATTGGCAGGGCTAAAAGAGAAAAGCCAGGGGAGCGTGTTGATATGCCCCTGGCTTTTTTTTTTTAATATCAAAGATAGGTCAGGGTCGGTCTAACAGTCACCTGAGGCTTTCGAACAGCCCCTTCCTAGCAGAATAAGGCTTATTCCGCTGAAAACAAGGTTTATCCCAAGGATTATCCCGATAACTGCAGCTCCTGTGAAGAGGTTCTTCCACATCATTACTGAAAGAATGACTCCTAAAAGACCTGAAACAAGGATCCATATTGAGCCTTCTATTTCTCTTATCCTGAAGTATTCGATAATTTTTGTAACTCCGTCTGCCATAAAATATGCTGCGAGTATTATGCTCAGCGTCATCACGCCGGCCACCGGATGGATCAGGAAAATGAAACCTGCTGTCATAGCTGCCACTGCCATAATGGTCTCCTGCCAAGGTTTCCCGCCGTCACTGAATCCTCTGAAAGCGCTCCATCCCTGACTGAAAGCTACTGCTATCAAAAGAAGCCCTATTATTGTTTCCACTGCGAATGAGGCGAGCAGAGGCATTGTGAGAGAGATGAGGCCAAGAAGAAGCATAAGTGCCCCGATAAAATAAAATCTTCTCTTGTTCTTTTTGAGGTCTTCTTTGGAAAATTTTCCGGTAAAAAACATTTGTATCCCTCCGCTTTTATTTGTCCTTTGAATTTTTGCTTGTTAATCCCTTTACTTTGGCTACTATCCATGAAAATGACGCGGCGACCGCCACGATCGGCAGAAACAATATTCAGGGAGGGCATCCTCCACGGCGTTTTTTTAAAATCAAGACCAACACCTCCGGTGAGTTATATTGGCTCTATTCTCTCATATTCTGTCTGACAGTGAGTGGGGAGAATTACCGTATTATCTGTAATCATTTAATTTTACAGATCATTTGGGTAATTAGTTTATCAGATATATTCTCCGCCGGGGTAAATCCTTGGTCTCTCTTCTTTCCGAAGAACCCTTTCGGCACCTTTGTAAAGTGCTTCCAGTTCGTTCTCTCCGGGTATTATGACTATTGGAGCAAGAAATTTTATTTTTTTCTTAAGCATTTCCATCAGGCGGTCTGAGTGGGCCATGCCTCCCGTCAGTATCACAGCATCGATCTCACCGTCAAGCACCGTGCAGAGCTCTCCAACACCTTTCGCGATCTGATATACAAAAGCTTCCAGGATTATCCGAGCTTCCGGATCGTTTTCGGCCATTTTGAAGACTTCCCTAATATCGCGCGTTCCCAGATAGGCCACAATACCCCATCCCGAAAGCAGTTTTTTCTTAAGTTCCTCCTTGGTGTACCTGCCGCTGAAGATTAGATCGACCAGTTCTCCGACGGGAAGCCCTCCGGCGCGTTCAGGCGAGAATGGGCCGTCAGCTTTTGCACCTACTACATCGACGATCTTGCCGCTGGAATGGGCTCCGATGGTTATGCCTGTTCCGAGATGCGCTACAACGAACCTGCAGTCCTCATATTTTTTCCCCAGATCAGCCGCAACTTTTCTTGCCACGGCTTTCTGGTTCAGCGCATGGACGAGGCTTGATCTTTTGATTTCAGGTGCTCCCGATATCCTTGCTACGTCAGTAAGTTCATCAACTGAGACAGGATCGACGATATATGCTTCGCAGCCTGACATATGTGCAAATTTTTCAGCTATGAACGCTCCGAGATTTGATGCATGTTCCCCTCGTGGAGCATCTTTAAGGTAATCTGTCATCTCTTCTGTTACAAGATATGTCCCGCTGGGCATTGGAGCCAGTATACCCCCCCTTCCGACGACTGCGTCAAAGCTGTCCGGTTTGACACCGTTATCGATGAGGGTCCTTTTGATAAGGTCGAATCTATGTTCAAGCTGATCCAGAACACATTTATACTCTGAGATAATATCTTGATCGACAGGGATGTTTTCTTTCAGGATCTCATCTCCGTTTTCGTATACCGCTATCTTTGTTGAAGTCGATCCGGGGTTTACAGCGAGGATCCTGTACATGGCTACTTCATCCCTCCGGAAATGATACATGCAAGCGCCATGCTGAGGAATTTTGATTCAGGCGGGTCAGATCTTGAAACAAGGATTATGGGCACCATTGCTCCGAGCACCAGTCCGGCCATCTGTGCGTGGCAGTAATGGACGAGCGTTTTACAGTGCACGTTGCCGCACTCTATGTTCGGTACCAGCGTGAGGTCCACCTTGCCCGCTATTTTGCTCTTGATACCTTTATGTTCGGCGAACTTTTGCGATGCTACAACATCGATAGCCATCGGCCCTTCTACTGTGCAGGAACAGGGAAGGTCGTCAAATTCGCCGTTTTCCCATGCTTTTACAAGGCCGTCGGCATCAACTGTTGACTGGACATGTGGATCGACTTTTTCGTTTGCGGCTATGCATGCAGCGTTTACGTGTTCGTAGCCAAGGGCGCTTATAGCTTCCAGCGCGTTTCTTAGTATCTGTTTTTTCTGGTCAAGGTTCGGTGCAACGTTGAATCCGCTGTCCGTGCAGAAAGAGAGGTGATTTTCCCCGGGTATCTCCATTATCGCAAGATGGGTGAGAAGGCGTCCTGTCCTGAGGCCGTTTTCCCTGTCCAGCACAGCTTTAAGAAAATCGGTAGTGTTGATCAGACCTTTCATCAGGGCGTCGCCCTTTCCTTCCCTTACGCACTGCACTGCGATCGCAGCGGCAGATGATAGGGACTCCGCGTGGATTATTTCCACTTTATCAGAGATCCCGGCCTCTTTTACCACCGGAAGGATCAGCTCACTGTTTCCTGTAAGTACAGCTCTTCCCAGGCCCCTCTTCATCGCGAGCCTTATTGCCTCAATACTGTCTGCATCTGCAGCAGCCAGAACAACTTTGCTTCCTGCAAGGCACCCGCTGCTGTTCATGATTTCAATGAACCTTTTAAACATAAACACACCCCCTTTACTCAACATTATAATATCTCAGGTCGGTTTTGCATTATAATAGACCGAATATTTCCACAAGGGGAATCTGAATGAAATTATTGAAGATAATTAAGAGGATGACGTTGCTCAAGGGCAAGGCAGATCTTGGCAGGGGCCCTGTACTCAGCACGCTCATTAAACTGTCGATCCCCTCTATAGCGATGGTGCTCTTCCATACTCTTTTCCATCTTGTAGATACGGTTTTTATCTCATGGCTGGGCGAGAGTCACATGGTCGCAATCTCTTATACATTTCCTGTCCAGATAGGAGTATTTGCTATCCTGGAGGGAGTGGGCAACGGAATGACGGCACTCTGCGGAAGGAGACTGGGAGAAGGGAACCTTGAAGAGGCAAGGAGTACGGCGCTTGCAGGAATGGGATTTGCATATATGCTCTGCCTCATCTGGATACCCTTTCTTTTTCCCTACACATCGAATATGTTTTTCAGGACCCTTGGCGCATCTGATGCAGAAATCCTGCGCCAGGCCTGGCTTTACAATATGTGGATACCTCCGACTTTTATACTGATAAGCTTTTCTTATGTTGTGAACTCCGTATTC
>Ga0265294_10001641_pt1 | contig 30125 bp, 27 predicted proteins | sample MunlanPumphouse3_FD_192504 | JGI IMG/M metagenome (GOLD analysis project Ga0265294, IMG submission 192504) | Groundwater microbial communities from a municipal landfill in Southern Ontario, Canada - Pumphouse #3 | ecosystem: Environmental > Aquatic > Deep subsurface > Groundwater | place...
AGCGAGGTTTTACACGTGAGCCGTATGATCGAGATAGCGCGCCATTTCAAGATAAAAGTGCTTTTTAAAGCGATCGCATCACCGCGCTCCATCTACCTCATAGACAAAGCAAAAAAAGAGGGTGTGGACGTGCGCTGCGAGGTCTCTTTGCACCATCTTGTAAACTCCGATACGGCGTGCGAAAACTTTAACACCGCTGCCAAACTTAATCCCCCTTTGGCATGCCAAAGCGACGTAGCCCTGTTGCAAGAGGCGCTTAAAAACAATCAGATCGACGTGCTTACCACGCTGCATCGCCCAAGCTCTCCCGTCAACAAAGAGGTGGCGTTTTACGACGCGGCATACGGGTGCGAGGGGCTTGAAAACGCGCTTGCACTCTACTATACGAAGCTGGTCAAAACCAATCTTCTTTCGATGCACGAACTCTTGCGCCTAAGCACGGCAAACCCTGCAAAATGTTTGGGGCTTACGCGCGGCATTATCAAAGTGGGCGAAAAAGCGGACGCTGTGCTGTTTGATGCAAGCGTAAAAACCCGCGTCGAGAATCCCCATTCGCTTTATAACGGCGAAGAGCTAGTGGGGAAGATTCTTATGAGTTTTCAAGGGGAAAAAACAACCCGCTTCTAAGAGCGCATCAACCCTTTGACAAAAGCGATATTCTTGGCATGTCCGTGCTGTTTGATCGCTTCGTTGGAGGGTGGGGTTTCGTGCGCTTTGATCCACTCCTGCGGGCTATAAGAAGCAATGGCGTCGAACGTTCGCAAAATTCTCTCTTCATCCAAATTCTCTTTTGGCTCGAACGTTATACGCCCCTCGTTGTCGGCACGGTAAAAACGGAGCAGATCGACCAAAAGGGTGCGGTCTTTTTTAAAACTCTCAAAAAAACTCGCCACCTTGTTCGCGCTCATCTCGTCTAAGATCGCTATTTTGATATGGGTAGCGATGAGAAAGAGTACCCTTTTTTTGATCTTGCTTGGCATGTCGATCTCGATGCGCGGCTCTACAAGTTCGAGCTTTTCGTGGTTCGCACCGTTGCCGTAGGTGCGGTAGCAGTGAGGTTTTGCTATGTCGTGGTAGAGTGCGGTGAGTTTGAGCGCGGGCGATTCGTCTGCTAGATGGCGCAAAACCGCCATCGTGTGTTCAAAAACACTCGCTTCCAAATGAAAAACGCTCCCCTCTTTCAGGGTTGTGAGCGCATAAAGCGAGGGGAAAACTATATCCAAAACACCCAATTCGAAAAGGGTTTCAAAAAAGACGTGGGAGGAGGAGAGTGCAAGCACCTTTTCGATCTCTTTGTACACCCGCTCTTTTTGGAGCGATCGAAGCTCGTTGCGCATCGAATAGATGAGCAGCTTGGTTGACGCGTGGATTTTCCACTCGTAGCCGTATTTGGCGCGGAATCTCGCAATGCGGAGCACCCGCAGGGGGTCTTCCACAAACGCCTCCGAGGTGTGGCGCAGTATTTTTTTGCGTAAATCCTCCGCACCCCCGAACGGGTCGATAAACTCTTGGCATGTAGCATCGTAGGCGATGCTGTTGATGGTGAGATCGCGCCGTTTGAGGTCGTCGGCAAGGGTGACGTTTTTGGTGTGCATTTCAAACCCGTTATACCCCGCACCTATCTTTTTTTCGGTGCGCGCAAGAGCCAGTTCGCTCCCGTCTTGGAGTAAAAATACGGGGAAATCCTTCCCAACCTGCCGCAGATGGGCAAAATCCTCTGCGCTATAGCCGACCGCAACGTAATCTTTGTCGCTCTGAGGCTCGCCGAGCAACATATCGCGCACCGCACCGCCCACTAAATATATCTTTTTTTCCATGGCATGTATTATACACCGCACATCTGCACTTTGGCATGAAAAGCACTCTTCAAGGGAGTTGTTTGTATAATTTTTGTTTTTGACAATAAGGTTGTAAAAGTGCAGATACGAGTTTATTACGAAAACTCTTACTTTCTCTAAATTTCCGTAAAGATACTTTAAAAACAGGGCTTTCTAATTTTCTATTTCGTAAAAAAAGTTAAATTTTGAGAACTTTTTGGAGCGAATTTGGAGCGATTTTTTGATCTTAATTTATGAAGAAATTAAATTTCCGACCACTGGCTTATGAGGGAAGTACTAAAAACAATAAATGCTTTATTAAATGGGGTCTAGCCATATACATTATATTTTGCATATATTGGTTTGGCAGTTTGGCAAGTTTAGCAGTTTGACAAGATACTTTTATTTTTTTAATAAAACTGCTTTCACTTAATCTATTAAAATTCTTTTTTTGCTTCAGCATTTGATTATTTTGCATCAATGAGCCAAAAGCTACATAAAATCATTCTTATTAACGAATGTTTTTGAGAATCGATTGTTGAGAAAACAACTTACTGTAAAAATGGGAGTTTACCAATTCTCAAAACTTATTCTCAAAACTACATTTTAAAAATATCACTTCTTTGATGAGTTTTGAGAAAATATGAATAAAATAAAAAGGACAAAATATGCTCATAGGTTATGCAAGAGTTTCAACAACAGATCAGAACTTGGCTCTTCAAATAGATGCTCTTGAAAAAGCAGGTTGTGAAAAAATCTATCAAGATGAACTTAGTGGTACAAAAGATAATCGTCCAGGTCTTTTAAAAGCTCTTGAACACTTAAGAGCTGATGATACTTTAGTAGTATGGAAATTAGATAGATTAGGAAGAAGTGTAAAAAGTCTAATTGAACTTGTAAGTGATTTAGATTCAAAAAATATGCATTTTAAAAGTCTTACTGATTCTATTGATACTTCTACTCCAAGTGGTAGATTCTTTTTTCATGTTATGGCATCTTTAGCTCAAATGGAAAGAGAGCTTATAGTTGAAAGAACAAAAGCTGGGCTTCTAGCTGCAAAAAAACAAGGTCGTATAGGTGGGAGAAAAAGGATTATGACGAACAGTAAACTAGATAATGCTAAAAAACTCCTAGAAGCTGGTGCACTTCCAAGAGATGTTGCAAAAGATTTGGGAGTCTCTTTGGCTACACTTTATCGGTGGGTGCCCGCTAAATAAAAAAATTTCGCCATACCTCAATTGAAAAATTTATGTAAAGGTTTTAAGAGTAGTAGCTGTTCACATAATATTATTCACTCTTACAACAAAAGTATTGACAGTAATCTTGGTTATCTGACTTATCTTAATGAATTTTGATAATAAAATTCTAGAAAAACATATACTTTTTTCTAGAAAAATATTTTGTATAAATAGCTATTGTATCCATAAAATAGGCATATGTTTACTATTGATTTTTTAGAGGGGGTATTTAATTTCTCCAAAATATGAATATACATAAAGATATTTATAAAAAGGAAGAAAACAATGAACGATATAAACCCAACTACAGGCTTATCGATGTCAGGTGGAGGACTTGATGTAGGAGGTACACCATATGGTTGTAGCACAGATAGTTTTGATGATGAAACTAGTGAATCTAGTAGCGGTGATTTCAATAATATTGCTAACTACTGGAGTTGGAAAGTTGATGCAGTGCTAATGCTGATTGTAATTGGTATAAATATTTATTTTTGGATATTTTAACAACTAAACCTATAAAAAACAGTCTTATTCGGCAATAAAACAGTATTTTAGGTTAATTTAAATATAATTAAAGGATTAAAGAAAAAGGTAAGTTTATGGAAGATAGATGGCTAACCGTAGATGATATATGCAAATATTTATCTATAACAAAAGATACTGTTTACAAGTGGATTGAGCAAAAAGGGATGCCTGCAAGTAAAATAGGTAGAAAATGGTTATTTAGAAAAGAAGATATTGATGATTGGGTAAAATCAAAAAGCAATGCCGATGAAAAATAAATATCTATTATCTTTTACGACAGGTGGATTATTTTATCAACATTCACTATCTATAGCAAATATATATATTTCTCTTAATAATTGGGAAGAAGTTTATAAAAATATCATTGAGAATAATATTTTACAAGCTCGAACACAAAGCACAGCAAAAAGAGTGGGTAGAGAGATTATAAATAGATTAAAAACTTTAACATCTAATGAATTAAGCCTTTTAATTGAAACATCACCTATAGAGCAAAAACAAATTTTATTTATCTCAGTTTGCAGAAGATATAGGTTTATTTACGATTTTGCAAAAGATGTTATAAGAGAACGATACCTAACACTTAAATATGACTTACCAACAGAAGAATTTGATAGCTTTTACAATCAAAAAGAACAATGGCATGAAGAGTTAGAAAAAATTTCACCATCATCAAAATACAAACTTAGAACAGTTCTTTACAAGATTTTATTAGAAGCGGAAATAATAGACAAAAATAAAATAATAATGCCAACTATTCTAAGTTCTGAGCTTATTTCACTAGTTGCAAAAAAAGATTTAGATGATTTACTTGTATTTCCTATATCTGATATTGATATCAAAAAAGGGTTATGATGAAAGATAGACAATATGCTCCTATAAACGAAAGATATGAACACCTTTATGATGTAATGAGTAGTCAAAAGTTTAAAAACAAAGAAGGACTAGGAAATGAAGTGCCTTTTTTTATTTGCCCTTTTAAACCAAAAGAGTATGAGCAAATTCAAAGAATAAAAACACAACTTTTTAATAAGCTAAATGAAATGGGTACAGCTATTTTAGAAATTAATCTTTATGATTTAGCTATCGAAATATTAAAAGAAAATGGTGATTTTACTTTTATCTTAGAAAATGAAACAAAAATTGATAAAGTACTATTAGAAGAAGATTTGAAAAGTATTTTAGATATTCAAGATAATGTTATGCCATTAATTGCTAAAACAATGAAAGAAAATACTTTTGATATTCTATTTCTTACAGGAATAGGAGAAGTATATCCACTTATTCGATCACATAATATTTTGAATAATCTCCAAAAAGTAGCTCGTGAAAAACCAACAGTTATGTTCTATCCAGGTGATTATAAACATTCATTGGAAAAAGGGGCATCTCTAGAATTATTTGAGCTTCTAAGAGATGATAAGTACTATAGAGCATTTAATATATACCATTATGAAATCTAAGGAATAAGAAAATATGAAACTTCACGAAATATTTAAACAGCCAGTTGATAGACCACTAAAGGGTGTTATTATTGCCGATGATAATGATACACTAGAGCAAGAAGTAAAAGAGTATGTAGTAACCAAAGAGGTTGAGTCAAGACTTTCAAAATTTTTAGATGCTTATAACAACTACGAGGGTGCAAATGGTGTTTGGATCTCTGGTTTTTTTGGTTCAGGTAAATCACATCTTTTAAAAATGGTAGCACTTCTTTTGGAAAATAAACAAATCAAAGACACTTCAGTTCTTGATACATTTTTACAAAAAGTAAACGATGAGATTATAAAAGCTGATCTTAAAAAAGCCACATCAATTCCATCTCAAAGTATCCTTTTTAATATAGACCAAAAAGCTGATGTTATTAGCAAAACAGAAGTAGATGCACTTCTTTCTGTATTTGTAAAAGTTTTTGATGAAGCATGTGGTTACTTTGGAAAACAATCATACATTGCACAATTTGAAAGGGAACTTGATAAAGACAACTTACTAGAAAAATTCAAAGAAAAGTTTGCTTCATTAGAGCCAAAAGGTTGGGAATGGGGAAGACAAAGAACTCTAAGAGTTTCATCATTTATAGATGAAGCATACAAAAGTGTTACAGGGCAAGAGATCAAAGATATTTTAGAAAAATATAGAGCCGATTATAAACTCTCAATTGAAGATTTTGCTACTAATGTTGCTGATTATATAGATTCAAAACCAAAAGGTTTTAGGCTTAACTTTTTTGTAGATGAAGTTGGACAGTATGTAGCAGACAATACAAAACTTATGACAAACCTTCAAACAGTAGCAGAATCACTTGCTACAAAATGTAAAGGTCAAGCTTGGATCATAGTAACAGCTCAAGAAGATATGAACAGCGTTATTGGAGATATGGACTCAAAACAAAGTAACGACTTCTCAAAAATTCAAGCAAGATTTGCAAACAGAATGCCACTTACGAGTGCTGATGTTGCTGAAGTTATCCAAAAAAGGTTGTTACTTAAAACAGATGAGGGTGTAGAAGTATTAAGTGATATTTATCATAAAGAATCAAACAACTTCAAAACACTATTTGATTTTAGCGATGGAGCGGTGTATAAAAACTTTAAAGATAGAGAACACTTTATACATAGCTATCCTTTTATCCCGTATCAGTTCGTACTGTTCCAATCAGCTATACAAACTCTTTCAAAACACAATGCTTTTGAAGGAGAACACAGTTCAGTTGGTGAAAGATCAATGCTAGGTGTATTTAGAGAAGTTGCAATCACTATAAACAATCACGAAATAGGAAAACTTGCAACATTTGATTTGATGTTTGAGGGTATCAGCATAGCCATCAAATCACAAATAAAAAGAGCAATAACCATTGCAGATAAAAACCTAGATAATAAATTTGCCGTAAAACTTCTAAAAGTGCTCTTTTTGGTGAAATATATCAAAGAATTCAAAGCAACTCTTAGAAACCTAACTGTTTTGATGCTTGAGGATTTTTCCCAAAATCAATTAACATTAAGAAAGCAAATTGAAGAAGCTCTTAATTTACTTGAACAACAAACATATATTCAAAGAAACGGTGAAGTATATGAGTTCTTGACCGATGAAGAACAAGATGTAGAGAGTGAGATAAAAAATACTGAAGTGGAAACGGCAGATGTACTTGATGAGATCCAAAAGATAGTATTTGATTATGTGATCAAAAATAGAAAAATCAAATTTAGTGACAACAACCAAGACTATGTATATGCTAGAAAAATAGATGATAAACTTTTTGGAAGAGATTATGACCTATCTATCCATATCATCACACCACTCAATGAAAACTCAAACAACGATGCCATTTTACGAATGCAAAATATGGGCAAAGATGAGCTTTTAGTAGTATTGCCAAGTGATAATAGAGTGGTTCGTGATATTTTGATGTATAAAAAAACAGACAAATATATCAGACAAAATATCTCTGTAACACAGCAAGAGACTATCAAAAGAATCTTGACAGATAAAAGCTACCAAAATAAAGAAAGATATGATGAACTAAGAAGAGGATTAGAAGAGTCTTTATCAAAAGCAAAACTATTTGTGGGAGAAAAAGAGCAAGAGATCTCGAGTGAAGATGCAAATAATCGAATCACTAAAGCATTCCAATCTTTGATTTTAAGAGCCTATCCAAATCTTGTGATGCTAAAGAATATTTCATATACAGAAAAAGATGTGGTACCAGCTTACAAGAAAGCAAAAGATGGACTTTTTGCAGATGATAAAAGCCTTTTAAGTGAACCAGAGCTTGAGATACTCTCATTTATCAACAGCAACAAAAGAAGTGCAATAAGAACAACTATTAAAAGTGTTATAGAAAAATTTGAAGCAAAACCTTACGGATGGTATTATGCAGCAATTTTATGTAATCTTGCATATCTAGCTGGAAAAGGGAAAATAGAGTTAAAAGATAGAGATACTTTAGAAGATAAAGATATTGAAAAATCATTGCTTAATACTTCAATGCAACCAAATATCACAATTGAGCCTCAAATAGACTATACAGTTTCACAAGTAAGAGCTTTAAAAGAGATATATGAAGACTTTTTTGATGAACCTGCAAAAACTAGTGAAGCAAAAGATTTAGCTCTTGAAACAGCTAAAAAACTTCAAGACAAACAGCGAGAGCTTGAAACTATACTTGCACAAAAAAACAGCTTTCCATTTGTAGTGAGTGTAAATAGTGCCATAGAATTTCTAAAAGATATTTCAAGTAAACAGTATGGTTGGTATCTAACAGATTTTGAAAAACTTGAAGATGATCTGTTTAAAATCAAAAAACAAATCATCTCTCCTATTGTAGGTTTTTTCAATAATGAGACTCTAAAAAACATCTATCTTGATAGTACACGATTTTTAAAAGAGCAACAACCAAATTTTAACTATATAGAAAATAGTGAAGTGAAAGAATTAACAGATATCTTAGTGGATAGCGAGTGCTACAAAGATAATAAACTAAGTCATGCTAAAACATTACAGCAATCAATCAAAGCTAAAATAGATGTATCTTTAGAAAAAGAGATTGAAGAATCTATCATCATTTTAAATAGATTAAAAAATAAACTTGAGATATTAGAAGATTTTGCAAAATTAACAAGTGAACAACAAAATAGATTTATCCAAAAATTTGATGATGCAATAGAGAATATCAAAAAAAATACTCTTATAGCAGTTATCAAAGATAGTGTAAGAAGATTTGAAGATGATACATACCAACAAATAGTAATTGAAATATCAAAACTTACAACACCAAAAGAGCCAAGTATAACTACAACAACTTCAACTGATGCACCAAAAGTAGCTGAGCCAAAAATAGAATATATAAATAGTAAGTCTTTAAAAATTGACTACAACAAGCCATGGCTAAGTGATGAGGATGATGTAGAAAACTATATAGAACTTATGAAAAAAGCACTATTAAAAGAAATCAAAGATGGTAAGAGGGTACAAGTATGATTACTAAATTGGAATTAAAAAACTTCACAACATTTGAAAAGCTAGATATTGACTTCTCACCTAGAATCAATGTAATTATAGGTGAAAATGGTACAGGAAAAACACAGCTTCTAAAAGCAGCATATGCTTTAGCATCTATAAGCTCACAAAATCCAAAAGTAACTGATCCAAAAGAGCTTGAAAAAATATTTACTGATAAATTTACAAGAATATTTATGCCTGATGATTTAAAAATCGGCAAGCTTGCTAGATGTCATGAATCTTTATGTGCAACTGTACAAGGTGATTTTTTAGAAAATGGAAGATTTGAGAAAAAAATCAAATTTGATTTTAGCACAAGAGTTCAGTCATTAAAAATTGATGAGAAGTATAAATCTCAAGGTGATTTGTATACAATGAGTCCTATCTTTATTCCAACAAAAGAAGTAATATCACTATATAGAGGGTTACTAAATGAACCTTCTCATAAAGATGTATTTCAAAACATCTTTGATGATAGCTATTTTGATTTATGTAACAAATTATCTCAAACTCCTTCGGAAGAGAATGAACCTAGAATACAAACATTTCTAGAAGATATTGTAAATAAAATCCAAGGTAGATTTGAATTTGAAGGTTCTTCTGTTAATTTTAATGCAGGACAGTATATTCCTTACGCTCAATCTACTATAGAAAAAGATAAAACAAAAGATGGAAAAAGATTTTTTGAGCCTACTCCTGATGAAAAACTTTCAACGCACATGGTTGCAGAAGGTTTTCGAAAGTTAGGGGTACTTCACCGATTAATTGAAAACCAATCATTAGTACCTAAAAAATCGGGTTCTTTGTTTTGGGATGAACCAGAATCAAACATGAATCCTCTTTTGATGAGAACTATTGTCGAAGTTTTATTACACTTATCAAGAAAAGAGCAACAAATCATACTCACTACACATGATTATATATTGATTAAATGGCTACATCTTTTATCAGATAAAACAGATCACATTAAATATCACATTTTATATCGTGATGAACATAATAAAATACAAGTAAAAAGTACTGATAACTATTTGGAAATAGAGCCAAATGCAATCGCTGATACTTTTAACTATATAACAAAAGAACAAGTTAAACTTAAAATGGGGAGTTTAGGAAAATGAAACTAAAAGAGGGTGATTTAGAATTTCATTTTACAAATGCAATTGATGCGATTATCTTTGACCAAATGAAACCAAAAGAAGATAACTTTCATGGCATAGCTGCAATGCATAGAGTAGATTTTGTTGTAGAGCTAGAGGAAGCTATTCTTTTTGTTGAAGTTAAAGACCCAGGACATCCAAGAGCACAACAAGAAGGATTGGAAAAGTTTTATAATGAATTAGTTGATGGTACACTTGGAGATACATTTAAATCTAAATTTATAGATACCTTTTTATATAGATGGGCAGAAGAAAAATTAACAAAACCTATACACTATTTGAATTTAGTAACACTAGATGATGAAGCCCAAACAAATAATTTAACAGATGAAATAATAAGAAAACTTCCTCCTTTAGGAAAAAATACACCTAGATGGAAAAAACAATTATTTGAAAACTGTCAAGTTTTTAATTTAGAAGCTTGGAATGAAAATTTTCCAAAATGGCCTGTAATTCGAATATCATCACAAGCAGGAGCACAATAATATGGAAACAACAAAACTAAAACGATATGCAGCACATGCCAGAAAACTACTTAGAGATACAGTATCTACAAAACTTAGCTTCGTGCTAGATAGCAACAGTAGTGCAAGAAGAGAAAATCCAAGTGCCGTAAAACAGCTTGAAGATGAGATATCAAAAACTTCAAAAGACCAAGTGATAGAAAAAGTAGCCTATATTTGGTTCAATCGTTTTGTAGCTCTTCGTTTTATGGATGCAAACAACTATACAAAAATCAAAGTAGTTTCACCTGAACCTAGTCAGTTTCAGCCATCTATCCTAGCCGATGCAAAAATGGGGCATATCGATGATGATATAGTAAGAGATGCCAAAACAAGAGAAAAAATCCAAGCACTTTTATCAAATCAAACACCAAGTCATGACCCACAAGGGGAAGCTTATAAACTTTTAGTAGTAGCAGCTTGTAACTACTACAACCATGCTATGCCATTTCTTTTTGAAAAAATCTCAGACTACTCAGAACTTTTGATGCCTGATGATTTACTTTCAGGTGATTCAATCTTAGCTTACACTAGAGAAGCTATGACTCCTGATGTTTGTTCAGATGTAGAAGTTATCGGGTGGTTGTATCAGTTTTATATCGCTGAGAAAAAAGATGAAGTATTTGAAGGTATCAAGAAAAACAAGAAAGTAACTCCAGAAAATATCCCAGCAGCAACACAACTTTTTACTCCAAACTGGATAGTAAGATATATGGTACAGAACTCGTTGGGAAGATTATGGAAACTAAATAATCCTGATTCAAAATTATCGATGGAATACTACATAGAGCCAGAAACTAAAGAGAGTGATTATCTAAAAATCAGTTCTCCAAAAGAGCTAAAAATCTGCGATCCTGCATGTGGAAGTGGACATATACTTGTGTATGCTTTTGACTTACTTTATAATATTTACAAAGAAGCTGGGTACTCTGATGATGACGATATTATCGAAAGTATTTTGACTAATAATCTTTATGGAATAGAGATAGATGAGAGAGCAAGTGAACTAGCAAGTTTTGCTCTGACTATGAAAGCAGCTGCAAAATCAAGTAGCAAAAGAAGATTTTTTAAACGTGAGACTAGCCCAAATATTTGTAAACTTGAAGTGATCAAGTTTAGTGATGATGAGATAAAAAGCTATATGGATGCAGTGGGAAGAGATCTATTTACAAGTGATTTACAAGAGACTCTAAAACAGTTTGAAGAAGCAGATAACTTTGGTTCACTTATCGTGCCAAAAGTGCAAAATATTGAAAGTGTCTTAAAACTACTAGAATCAAAAGATGTAACTCAAGATATATTTTTACAAGAGACTCATCAAAGAGTTTTAAGAGTGTTGAAACAAGCAGATTATTTAAGTGGAAAATATCATGCAGTAGTAGCAAATCCTCCATATATGGGAAATAAAGGTATAAATCCACGACTAGGAGTATTTTTAAAAGATAACTATGAAGAAGTTAAAATGGATCTCTTTTCCGCATTTGTAGTAAGATGTTCAACTCTTGGAGTATCAAATGCAAATATTGGAATCATGAGTCCAAATGTTTGGATGTATATTTCAAGCTATGAAAAATTAAGACACTATATCTTAAAACAAAAAACACTTACAACTCTTGTAGAACTACCACTTACGGGCTTCAGAGGTGCAACAGTTCAAATATGTAGTTATACATTTATAAATCATCACTATCCAGACCTAAAAGGTGGATTTATAAGACTTGTTGATTTCAAAGGTGCTGATGAAGAGATGGCTTTGTATACAAAAGAAGCTATCAAGAATAAAGAATGTGGATATTATTATTTATCATCTTCGAGTGATTTTAATAAGATACCTGGTATTCCAATAGTTTATTGGGCAAGTAATAAAATACTTGATATTTTTGAAAAATATTCTTCATTATCTGAGCATATAATCACAAGAGAAGGTCTTACAACTGGTAGTAATGATTTATTTTTAAGACAGTGGCATGAAGTAAATGTTAATAAATTAAATGAAAAATGGTTTACTTACATAAAAGGTGGTGATTTTAGAAGATGGTCAGGTAATTTTAATTTCGTTGTAAATTGGGAAAATGATGGTAGTGAAATTAGAACATTTGCTGATTTAGAAACTGGAAGAATAAGATCCCATAATTATAATGGAGAGTATGCTTTTAAAAATGGATTTACTTGGTCAGGTATTTCAAGTGGATCTTTTGGAGTAAGAAATGTAGAAAATAAATTTATGTTTGATGCTAAAGGTCCAATGGGGTTTGTAAAAGAAAATTCTATGCTTTATTTAGTTCAATCATTTTTAAATTCTAAAGTTACAAGTTATTTAATCAGTATGTTAGCACCTACTGTAGATTTTAAATTAGGACATGTATTAAATTTACCATATGAATTAAATCTGAATGATAAGATTTCTACAAATACGATTCAAAATATTGATATTTCAAAACAAGACTGGGACTCATACGAAACTTCATGGGATTTTACCTCTTTACCACTGCTTCAAAATGAGTATAAAAAAAGCTTGATGCAAGAGAGCTACAAGACTCTAAGAGGCTTTTGGCAAACTCAAGTTGATACTATGAAAAAGCTTGAAGAAGAAAATAACGACATCTTTATCAAAGCTTATGGATTAGAAGATGAGCTAAAACCAGAAGTACCTCTAAAAGAGATAACTCTTACCTGTAACCCTGCTTATAGATATGATGATAAAAAAAGCACTGATGAGTTAGAAGCTTTACTTTTGGCTGATACTGTAAAAGAGTATATATCTTATGCTGTGGGTGTAATGTTTGGTAGATATTCACTTGATCATGATGGGCTTCATATCGCAAATCAAAATGAGAGTATAGAAGAAGCAAATGAGAAGTTTGGCATCACAAATCCAACCTTTGAAGTTGATAGTGACAATGTAATCCCTATCTTAGATGGCGAGTGGTTTATAGATGATATTAGTGAGAGATTTTTTCAGTTTGTAAAAGTAACTTTTGGAAATGAAAGCTATGAGAAAAATCTTGATTTTATAGCAAATGCACTAAGTGATAAAAATAAGAATTCTGTAGAAACTATTAGAAAATACTTCTTAAAAGATTTTTATAATGACCATGTAAAAAGATATAAAAAGAGACCAATTTATTGGCTATTTAGTTCTCCAAAGGGAAGTTTTCAGGCTCTGATTTACATGCATAGATATAAAGGTGATACTGTAAGTATAATCTTAAATGACTATTTAAGAGAGTTTATCACAAAACTTGAAGCTACAAAAGAAAATCTTGAAGCTGTAAGTATTAAAAGTGATGCAAGTGGAAGTGAAAAGTCAAAAGCACTTAAAGAGATTGAAAATATCAAAAAGATGATCAAAGAGTTAAAAGAGTATGAAAAAGATGTACTGTATCCGTTAGCTACTGAAAAAATTGAGATAGATTTAGATGATGGAGTTAAAGTAAACTATCCTAAATTTGGGACTGCTTTGAAGAAGATTGTAGGATTGGATAGCGGGGAATAAATATGCAAGAGTTACAAACTAAAAGAAAAAAACCAACTATATTGATCTCATCTACAGTTTATGGGATTGAAGAGTTGCTTGAGAGAATTTACACAATTTTAACAGCATTTGGGTATGAAGTATGGATGTCGCATAAAGGTACTTTACCTGTTTTTTCATCAAACACTGCATTTGAAAATTGTCTGTTGGCGGTTGAGAAATGTGACCTATTTTTAGGACTTATTACTCCTTCTTATGGTAGTGGTCAAGATGGAAGTGGACTTTCTATTACTCATCAGGAACTTTTAAAAGCAATAGAGCTTAAAAAGCCAAGATGGCTACTTGCTCATAACAGTGTGGTGTTTTCTAGAAGATTGCTTCGTGATTTGGGGTATAGCTCAAAAGAAGAGAGAAAAAAGTTAGAACTAAAAAAAGGTGCTAGCTCAATAAGTGACTTAAGAGTAATTGATATGTATGAAGATGCAATTTTAGATATAGAACCACTTGATAAAAGAGTTGGAAATTGGGTTCAAGAGTTTAGTAGTGATGAAGATGCATTTTTATTTGCTAGTGCTCAGTTTGGAAGATTTCAAGAGGTGGAGAGATTTTTGGAAGAAAATTTTAAAAATACTCAAAACTTGATAGAAAAAGTATCTGATACTACTGGAGTAAAATTATGACTCATGATGAAATAAAAGAACTCCTCTCTTTGGGAGAGACTCAAAACATTGAGTTTAAGGCTAGCTGGAGAAATGTAGATGCTATGGGTAAAACTATATGTAGTTTTTTAAATACTAGTGGTGGTTATTTAATCATCGGCATTGAAGATAATGGCACTATATTGGGGATTGAGAATACTCAAAATATTCAAAAATTTGAAGAAGAGATTATAAAAAAATTGGCTCCAAAAGCTTTGGTTTCTTTTGAAGAGCAGATACTTGATGATAAAAAAGTATGGATTGTAGAAATTCCTCAAGGTGCAGACTTGCCTTATAGCTATGATAATAATGTATTTGTAAGATATGGTGAAACAACAAGACAAGCAGATATAGAAACTATCAAAGATATGATTCTTCGTCGTCAAATTGAACCTGAGAGATGGGAGAGAAGATTTAGTGATGCAGATATCACAAAAGATTTGGATGAGAATGAGATAAAAGCTACTCTCAGATCAGATAAACATGACAAAATTTTAACCTATTCAAGAGGTGATACATCTGTGGAGATGCTTGAATATCTTGGATTTATCAAATATGGAAGACTTACTTGCGGTGGTGATATGCTATTTTGTATAAATCCTGCAAAAAGATTTCCACAAGCAAGAGTGAAAGCAGTATGTTACAAAACTGACAAGATAGATAATGACTATATAGATATGAAATCTTTTGAAGGACCGATAGTACAAAATCTTGAAGCTGTCTTTGCTTTTGTAAAAAGAAATATACCAAATCAGATGAAGTTTAATTCAAATAGTTTAACAAGAGAAGAAAAGCCAATATATCCACCTGAAGCTATAAGAGAAGGACTTGTAAATGCCTTTGCCCATAGAGACTATGCAGATTTTAGAGGCTCTATTTTGGTGCAAATATTTGCTGATAGACTTGAGATACATAACTCTGGACGATTTTTAGATGGAATTACAAGTGATACTATTGCAAAAGGTCAAATATCACTTTTGAGAAATCCAGATATTGCACACACACTTTATACTAGAAAATATATGGAAAAACTAGGACGAGGTGGAATGCTTATACGAAAAGCTTGCCAAGAATATGGACTTATGGAGCCAAAATGGAGTGAGGATACAAATGGAGTAACACTTACATTCTTTGCTAACATGGAAGTTACTACGGAAGTAAGTGAGGAAGTTACCGTGGAAGTTACAACGGAAGTAAGTGAGAAAGCTCAAAAGTTATTGGTTTTACTTGAGCCAAATAAAGAGTACACAAAAAAAGAGCTGCAAGAAAAGTTAGAGCTTAAGAATGATGAGTATTTTAGAAAATCTTATATGTTACCACTTTTAGATATGAAAATTCTGGAGATGACTATACCTGATAAACCAAAAAGTAGTAAGCAAAAATATAGATTGACTAAAAAAGGCATGAGGATCCAAAATGATAGATAATAAGCGATTGTCAGTAAAAGAACTTCTCGAACAAATTATAAAAGAATCATCTATTGATGAAGATATTAAAGATCAATTATCAAAAATCAGCTTTAGATTAAAATACAATGATCCTGTTTTAAAAGCAGAATTGACTCCACCTTATTTAGCTACACTTAATGAGTATCAAGAAAGTGTTTATTTTGCTTATTTATCATTATCTGGAAAGAAAGAAGATTTAAGATATTTAACAAATGAAGAAAAAGATGCATTATCGTTAAAGTTCAAAATTGAAGAAGGTAGCGATATTATTGATGTGATGGCAGAAAATTCTGATAAATTAATCACTTTAATTGGAGATAAAATGGATGGTACACAAATTTTAATCTCTATCATTGTTCTTTTGGGATACTTATCTCTGGATAAAATCAAAGACATTGTAGGAGAAATCAACTCAAGTAAAAAAGATCAATTAAATATTGACAGAGAAATAAAGTTATATGAAACAATAGAAAATATATCTGAAAAAATTAATGATAGTACATTTATGAAGAAAAGGACAGAGGCAATACAAAAACCACTTGTTGCATATGCAAATAATGAGCTAGTAACTGATGAATTTAAAATCACATCTAGTGAAATATCAATACATAAACCAAAAAAAATAAAAGAAGAAACCACAATAGAGGGTGAATTTTTGGTTGATGGTATGACTGGTATGAGTAGTAATAAAAGAACTTTTTATCTTTTATCTGATTCTGATAAATATTCAGTTCAACTAAAACAAAATGAACTAGATATATTAAAAACTGAACAATTATTAAAAGCATTGGGTAAAAATATAACAGCTAAATTAATTATAGAAAAAATTGATGGGGTAATCACAAATAAAATAATTGAAAATGTTGAAATTATTGAATCTGTACAGTAAATTATGAGTGAAATTTTACAAAGTACATTATTAAGAAATTAGGGAGAATATATGGCTGGAAAATATGAAAAAGAAATTACAATTGAGATCGCTATTAAAAATATAGTAAATAGAACATATCTTTTGCCAGCAATACAAAGAAAATTTACATGGTCTAGTAGTCAAATAGAAGTACTATTTGATTCAATTATGAGAGGTTATCCAATTAATACTTTTATGTTTTGGAATGTAAAAGATGAATTAGTAAAAAGAAGTTTTAAATTTTATCAATTTTTAGAGAGATATTGTGAAAGATTTGAAGAAGACAATCCAGATTTTGATACAAATGGACATGGAGATTTCTATGCTGTTATTGATGGTCAACAACGATTAACATCTCTATATATTGGGCTAAAAGGTTCTTATGCATATAAACTTCCAAGAAAATGGTGGCCAAAAACAAAAGACGATTCGATATTACCTCCAAGAAAACTTTATCTAAATTTATTAGCTCCACTAGATGAAGAAGATAATGAAGAGATGATGGAATATGAATTTAAATTTCTTACAATTAAAGAATATAATAAATCACTAGAAAAGAAAGATAAATTTTGGTTTAAAGTTGGTGAAATATTAAATTTTAGTGAAGCTGAAACAAATGATGATGTTCTAGATATAGTTATGGATTATTTAAATAAAGAGGGTTATTCAGACAATAAGTATGCTAGAAAAACATTGACAAGATTGTATTTTGCAATGAGAAAAGATGAAATAGTTCATTTTTATAATGAATCAAATCAGCAGATTGATCATGTGCTAGATATTTTTATAAGAACAAACCATGGAGGAACCCCATTATCTTATTCAGATTTATTGATGTCAATTGCGATTGCTAATTGGAAAAATGATGCTAGAGAGCAGATAGATACTTTAGTAAATCAAGTAAGATTTGGTTCAGATATGGAATTTTCAATTAATAGAGATTTTGTATTAAAAGCAGCACTAACACTAACAGATGCAGATGTAATGTTTAAAGTAAAAAATTTTACACAAAAGCAGGTAGAAGAAATTGAGAAGAATTGGGATGATATTAAAGAATGCATATTAGAAACATTTAGAATGATAAAAAGATTTGGACTAAATGATTCTTCACTTAGAGCAAAAAATGCAGTGATTCCTATATCATATTTTTTATATCGTAAAAATTTATATAAAAGCATTAATAATCAGGCAAAATACAAAGAAATCAAGTCTGAAATAAAAACTTGGCTTTATATGTCTTTATTAAAAGGTGTATTTGGAGGTCAAGGAGATTCTATTCTAACAAGCTTAAGAAAAATTATTAAAGATAATATAGAGCAAGATATTTTTCCAAGATTAAAGATAATAGAACATTTTAGAGGGAAAAGAAAAGATTTATCTTTTGATGATGATTTTATAGATAGATTACTTAAAACACAAAAAGATGATAGTGAATGCTTTTCTATTTTAGCCTTGTTACTACCAGATTTAGATTATTCAAGATCTTTACATAAAGATCATTTACATCCTGCATCAGCATTTAGAAATTTGGATAATTATCAATTTTTATTAGAGAATACTGAACTAAAAGAATTTTATTCAAATAGCGAAAATTGGAATAGTATTTTAAATCTACATTTATTGGATGCATCAAAAAATATTTCTAAACAAGATACTCCTTTAGAACAATGGTTTGAAAAAGAAAAAGGATTTAATAAAAATATGATTCATATTAGTGAAGAAACTAGTCTAAACTTTGAGAATTTTAAAGATTTTATAGAGGAAAGATATAAAAATTTAAAGTCAATATTACAACACTTAAGTGGTGGAAAATAAAATGAACCAACAAATAAATGAATCGATAAATAAACTATTTCAAAAACATAGAATCATCTTTTGGTATGATGAAAAAAAGCAATTTGAAGAACATTTTGCAGATTTGATATTAGATGATGCAGAGGCAATTAAAATAGAGAATAATGAGTTTGCTATAAAATATAAAATATTACGAGAAGAAAAAGAGAAAAAGTTTTTAGTTTATAAAGCGGATTGTCGACCAGACAATCTTCAAAACTGGCTTTTGGATGTTGAGCTTTACAGTGGAGAGTTTAGAACAGACAAAATAGCTCTTTGGCTTGCAGATTTGGGATTAGGACTTGACTTTGTAAATGTAGTGGAAAAATATCAAGAGTTTTTTTCACCTACAAGACTAGAAAAACTTAAATCAAAACTATCAAAAAGTGATACTCCATCAAGTTTGCCTTTTAAAATGATGGATGTGGTGTGTAGTAGCGGTGTAAGAATTGATGAAATTATGGAATCACTGCTTAGTGAAAACAGCGAAAACAGAGATAGAAAGTATAAAGACCTTGTTAAATTTGGATTATCAAAGCTTTTTTGGGAGCAAATCAAAAAGAACTATGGTTATGAATCAGATGAGCCATCTGTAAAAGATTTTGTAGTAACTTTATTTAAAGATGTTTATGAGAGAAACTTTGTAGATAAATCTTTGTTAAACAGCGATGCACTTGTATTTATGAATAGATGGAAAGATAGTCGAAAACACCAAAGTGTATTTGAGTATTTTTCTCAAGAGTGTGAAGATATTCTAAAAATAGAAGATGATGTTATTAATAGAGATTTTAGGGATTTACTGGAGTTAGACTATTTTGATGTGATAGAAGTTCATATTATTAGAGCACTTATAAATGAGGTAGTTTGTCGGTCTGCATCTCATGGAGATATAACTTTATGGATTAGAAATCGAAGACAAAGTCATTGGTATGAAAAATACAGTGATATCTATGAAGCGATAGATTATGCATCAAAATTTATAGCATATATTGATAAAACAGAACTAAATATAGAAAATTTAAAACATGGTATAGATATTTATAGCACGGTATTATTTGAAATCGATAAGATGTATAGAAAATTTACTTATCATATGTATGAATCAAAACAAGTAACTCTTTTAGAAAAATTGAGCTCTTTAATAGAAAATATTTATACAAATAACTATCTTGTAAAACTTGGTGATAATTGGCAAACTCATATTGATAAGATGGATAGATGGCAATTTAATGAAAATATCATGCAAAAAGATTTTTATAAAAAATTTGTACAGCCAACTTTAGATAAAAATGGAAAAATCTATGTAATTATCTCTGATGCATTGCGTTATGAGATTGCCCATGAATTTGTAGGAATGATGCGACAAGAAGATATGTTTGAGGCTAAAATCTCACCAATAGTATCGATGCTCCCAAGTTATACTCAGCTTGGTATGGCTTCGCTTTTGCCAAATAAAAATATAAAATTAAGTGGGGATGATAGTGGCACTGTAATTGTTGATGATATAAATAGTAGAAGTGGTAATAGAGAAAAAGTTTTAAAATCTTATGTACCTAACAGCATGATTATCTCGGCAAAAGAGTTTTTGGGGATGACTAAAACTGCTGAATATGGAACTAGAGAAGTTGTACGAGATAATGATGTGGTATATATTTATCATAACATCATAGATCACGAAGGTAAGCAAGAGACTGAAGATACCGTTTTTAGAGCGGCAGAAGAGTGTCTAAATGAACTAAAACAAATAGTTAGAAAACTTACAAGTGCAAATGCTACAAATATCATTGTTACAGCTGATCATGGATTTTTATATCAGTTTAAATCTTTACAAGAGAGCGATTTTGCTCAAAACAGTGCAAGTGGTGAAGATGTTTTATACCTTGATAGAAGATTTGTAATAGGTAAAAATTTAGAAGATCATCAAAGTTTTAAAAAGTTTAGTGAAAAAGAGTTAGGTCTCGATGGTGAGTTTGAAGTTTTAATCCCAAAATCTATAAATAGACTTAGAAAAAAAAGGTCAAGTAGTAAATTTGTTCATGGTGGAGCTGCTCTTCAAGAAATAGTTGTACCTGTAGTGCAGATAAATAAAAAAAGAAAAACAGACACTTTAAATGTTGATGTTTCTGTGATTTCAGGACAAAGTAGCGTCATATCATCTGGGCAAATAAGTGTTACATTTTATCAGCAAGAGAGTGTTACCGATAAATTGCTACCAAGAGTGTTAAAAGTTGGAATATATTCAAAAGATGGAGTTTTGATTTCAGATACACATACACTTACTTTTGATCTAAAATCAGATAATCCAAGAGAAAGAGAGATGAAGGTTAGATTTTTACTTTCTACAAATTCGGATGATTATAACAATCAAGAAGTGTTTTTGAGACTGGAAAAAATATCACCTGCACCTGAAACTTCTCATGATAAGTTTTATGGAGATGGAGTGAAATATACACTTAGAAAATCTATCAAAAGTGATTTTGATTTTTAGGAGCACAAAAGATGAGTACACTTGATAACAAAATAAATGAACATTTTGCAGGGCTTGTTGTCCGAAAAGATTTGGTTAAAACAGTTAAAGGCAATGCCATAGTACCTTCTTATGTACTTGAATATTTATTAGGGCAATATTGTGCAACTAATGATGAAGATAGTATAAATACAGGTATCCAAACAGTAAAAGAGATATTAGCTAAACACTATGTGCATAGAAATGAAGCAGGTTTGGTTCGCTCAACCATTAAAGAGAAAGGTCGATACAAAGTTATCGATAAAATAAGTGTATCGCTAAATGATAAAGATGATACTTATGAAGCTGAATTTAGTAATTTAGGAATTAAAAAAGTTTTGGTCGATTCATCTACTGTAAAAGCTCACCCTAAATTATTAGTTAGTGGTGTATGGTGCATTGCTGATGTAGAATATGATTTTAATGAAGAAGATAAAAAAAGAGTTCCTTGGATACTCTCAACACTTAAACCTATTCAGCTATCACACTTTGATTATGATACATATGTAGATTCAAGAGATAAATTTACTACATCAGAATGGATTGATACTATTATTCAAAGTATTGGTTTTAAGCCTGATATGATGGGAAATAGAAATAAACTTATGCAACTTGTAAGACTTATCCCATTTTGTGAGCGAAACTATAATTTGATGGAACTAGGACCAAAAGGAACTGGAAAATCTCATATCTATTCAGAATTTTCTCCTCATGGAATATTGATCTCTGGTGGCGAAGTAACGGTTCCAAAACTTTTTGTGAATAATAGTTCTGGAAAAATTGGTCTTGTAGGCTATTGGGATTGTGTTGCATTTGACGAATTTGCAGGTAAAAAGAAAAAGGTTGATAAAGCTTTAGTAGATATTATGAAAAACTATATGGCAAATAAATCCTTTTCAAGAGGTGTTGAAACTTTAGGGGCAGAGGCATCAATGGTTTTTGTTGGAAACACAAGTCATACGGTACCATATATGCTAAAACATAGTGATCTTTTTATGGATTTACCTGATTCGTATCATGATTCAGCTTTTTTAGATCGTATTCATTTTTATATACCTGGCTGGGAAGCAGATATCATAAGAGGCGAAATGTTTTCAAATGGATATGGATTTGTTGTAGATTATTTAGCAGAGATACTTAGATACCTTAGAAACAGAGACTATTCGGATAAATATCAAGAGTATTTTACACTTTCAAGTGATATTTCAACACGGGATAGAGATGCTATCAATAAAACTTTTTCAGGGCTTATGAAAATCCTATATCCAAAAGGTGAAGCATCAAAAGAAGAGATACAAGCAATTTTGGAATTTGCAATAGAGGGAAGAAAAAGGGTGAAAGATCAACTTCTTAGGATTGATTCCACTTATTCAAAAGTAAAATTTGGTTTTGAAGATCAAAATAGCAATCAAAAAATAATAAAAACACTTGAAGAGCAAGAATATCCTGTGCACTATCATCACTCACTTGAATCTGAAGAATCTGTGGATGAAAAAGTTGACATAAATATTGAGGTTAATACTCAACCTACAAATAAGATTTTTCAAGGTAAAGAGCTAAAAGAGCAACACTTAACTTTTAGTGAAAATCAAAAAGGTGTGACATATGATATGCTTTTTGCTCCATATTTCGTAAATGCTGCTCAAATCACATTAACTGATCCATATATTAGGGCATTTTTTCAGATAAGAAATCTTATGGAATTTGTCGAAACTATAGTGAAAATAAAAGATGAAGAAGAGAATCTAGGATTTAAATTAATAACTATTGAAGATGAGTTTAAGCCAGAGCAGCAGATAGAATATTTTAATCAAATAAAACAATCTTGTGAAGCCGTTGGGATAGATTTTAGTTGGGAGTTTGATAAGACTGAAACGATTCATTCTCGGTTCATCACGATTGATACTGGATGGAAAATTTTACTTGATAGAGGATTAGATATTTTTCAACAATATGACATGAACAACACTTTTTCTTTGCAAAATAGGTTGCAAAATTTTAGAAGTTGCAAGGCATTTGATATTACATATATCAAAGAGTAAAAGAGTTTTTCAGCCCTCAAGAACTAGCAGAGTCGCTCCCGTCTTAGGACTTGATATTCAAAATAAATTTTACCAAAATTTAGCTCAAATTTCAACCAATTCGCACTCCAAAATCCTCTGGCTTGATATGAAAATGTGACGCAATTTTTTGGTACATTAGCTCATTTACTTCACTTAAAATTCCCTCACTTTGCTCATCTATGATTTTATCTTTGATGTCATAAGCGAATAGCAGTTTGTTTTCTTTATCAAGCTTAATAGCCGTTAAATATTCTTTAATGATAAGTGTTTCCATTTTATTTTTCCTTTGTAATGATTTATTTTTAGTGTCCAAGATAGTGTTCAGTGATACTTGCTCTAAAGTGTTTCATCTCCCAGCTAACCCCTTGTAATGCTTGTTCATAATTGTAGCCGTGATTTTGATACTCTCTTACTCGATTTTGTGCAAAAGTCCATCTAAAGCCGTGTGAGCCATGATGAGGGATATTTAACTTTTGGCATGTGGTTTTAATATCATCAATATACTCTTGGTAAGAGATTTTAAAATATGAAGTATCATTTTGCAAAAAGAAGTTTTGCAAAGTTTCATAGGTTTTGGTTGAGATAAACACATCACCAACTTTTCCACCTTTTTCTTTGGTTTCTAACACACCAACACTTTTATTGGTAATCTCATCAGTTTTTATAGCTTTTAGCTGCTCTTTTTTGATAAGTGTTACACCTTCACTTCTTGCACCACCTTCAAGCTGTATAGTTGCAGCTAATTGGTGCTTTGGATTGGAAAGATTTTCTATTATTAAAAGTGGATTATCATATACCCTGTTATGATAGTTATTTGCTACAAGCTTTAAATCTCTAGCATTGTTTAAAATCTCTTGTCTTATTTTAAAATCATAGATAATTGGAAATTGGTATTTCTCTTTTGAGTAGCGATTAAGGGCAATTTCTAGTTTACCAAGAGCAGATGTGATTTTTTCTAAATACTGTTTTGAGGGGTAGTATTCTATCTTATACTCAATATAGCTTTTGATATGCTCATCTGTTATAAGCTCACAGTTTTTGAGTTTAAAATGCTCTAAAAGGTAGTTAAAAAAGTTATTCCAAACATTTCTATAGCTCTCCATCGTTTTAAAAGATGACACACATCCATAGTGTTCATGATTTGGATTGATTCTATCAGATTTTTTTGCACCTTCAAAGAATATGAGCTTTGTAAGTACTGCTGTTTGATAATATACACTTCCTCTCATTTTTTTTCCATTTATCTATAATTTTTCCTGCCTCTACTTACAGGTATGCGTTGAGTCCTTCTACTTTTTTTCACTTTGAAAGCATCAAACAAAGATTAGATTTTTGATAGATCCAATAAAACTAAATTTAGGCGTTTCTCCTACCACCAAGGTGGCTATACAGTTTTGAAAAGTATCTGAGAACTTTACATTTTGCTTCACAGTTTTTAATTGTTGCTAGAGTAAAAAAGATCCTGGTAAACTCCTCCACCTAGCTCAACTTTAGTCATTGTTTGAATCAATGCTTACTTTTGGTAAGGGTTATAAAAAAGAAAATTTTAACACCAAATTTGTCAAGTATAACTGCTCTTAGAAAAAAAGATTTGCGATAAGATTTCTTGTTCCCCGTTTCCTTGTTTTTTTAGATTGTTTGAAAAGTGGCTTGTTTTAGGGGATTTTGAATTGATATTTTACAAAGTTAGAAGAGGTGCAATTTACACATTTTTTTACAAAGCTTTACAAAAGAGTTGACAGGAACTCTTTTGTAAGATGGTGGGAAAATTTAAGACTTTTCACACTTCCCACCATGTGTACCGTAGTTTTTCATAGCAGTATTTAAAAGAACCTCTGCAAAATCTTTATAGAGCAGTTGGATACTTTGTGGTGCGTTTTCTTTTCGAAAAGTCTCTTTAACTCTTTTTTGCACAATCAATCGCACTAAAAAGAGTGGAAAAAATTTTCTCATACAATACAAGGCATGACAGTATATTTTTTTAGATGATGACATATATGATGCATTTGCATATGTAAGTACATATCTTGCTTCATCTTGAGTAAATTCTGCTCCTGTTTTCTTTTTAAACATATCTTCATACATATCAAATGGAAATCCCATTTATCGCTCCTTTTGTTTATTGTGTCGCTTGATAATATTTTTTAGTTTTGTGATTTCATCTTCTAAAGATTGTCTCACATAATGGGTTGACTTTATCTCTGTATGAAATTTTGAGAGACTGTTATCTATAAGTTTGAAACTATCTTGGATATCTTTTTGCTCTTTTGCATTATCACTTGCAATTTTTAAAAGATATTTTTTATACTCGCTAAATTGCTCTTCTATCTCATCAACATTTTGAGCTAGTTGGGTTTGAAACTCCGATGAATAGTTCATCAGTAGTTTTTGAATACCAAGTGCAAATCTATCTTGCAAAAAGTAAAATATACCAGCTCCAGCAATCACTCCACTAAAAAATACAACCACCTGCATCATCATAAAAGTTGTTTGGTTATACATGAGTACCATCCTTTTTTATGATGTACTCGTTTATGTATTGTGATAGATAGGTATGAGAGATAGTTTTTCTATATTTGCTTTGTAGGTGTTGTTTTATATCCCTTAGACTATATCCATCATTATGCAGTGCCAAAATAACTGAGTGAATCGATAAAAGCATTTGAAGCTTCTGTTTTGGTTTCTCTTTTTTGAGTTTTATCCTCTCTATTCTGGCGATACTTCCAAGCTCACTTAGAGTTTGACTTTTATTTTTTGATTTTAAAAGCTGCTCTTTGTCGTAAAAGTGCTTGATAGCAAGAAGAAACGAAGCCAAAGATAAAAGCTTTTTATCAATTCCCTCATTTCTGAGTTTAAAAAACTGATTTTTTTGTTCATCAAATATCAGTATCTGAAATTCGATGTTTTGTTTATTGAACCAGTTTATAAGTGTTTTTCGTTGCTCTTTGGAGAGCTTTGTGTGAAACTCTAAACTTGAAAGAGTTCCACTGTCAACAATGTTGTTTTTTTGTTTCATATTCACCTCATTTGATTTTATTTACAAGGTATTCATAATTTTTAGTTAATCACAAATTATGAATATGGGTAAAGATTCAATATAGGAGCAATAAATGGCAGCAAAAAGTAGAATGGAAAAGTATAGAAGAGAAATCAGAGAGTTAATTGATTGCGGAGCTTCAATAACATCAACATGGAAAATTATTAACTCGAAAATAAATTCCGATACAAAAATTAGCTATACAGCTTTTTATCATTTTGTAAAGAAAAATATTAACTAAGAGTTATTTTTCAAATGGAGGAAATAGAGTTTTAATATCAATTTTACGATGTGCTAACACTATCATTGGAGTCATTTTTGATTCCAATTTTTTAATGGTTTCCTCAGGATGCGTAATTAATAGTTTACACTCCTTTTCGGTAAAGTTCAATTCAATATTTGCTTCAAATTCTTGTTTGATTTTATTAGTGAATGCAGGATTGTTTTTAATCGTAAAAACTTTATATCTACTTACAAGATCAACAATATACTTTTTATAAGATTCAATATTTTCTAATTCAGCCTTATTTTCAGCAATATATCTGAAAATATAGTATAAAAATAAAAATGGTCTTACTGGAATATGTCCTTCGAGTTTCAAAGCTTTGAGTAATTTTTCAACTGTTGAGCTTTCTTCTTTATTGTGAATAAATTTATCAAGTACTTTGTTAATCAGAATACTGTTTAATTCAAGATTTAATTCATCTTGAGACAAAAGTAAATTTAAATCCTTCAATACTTCATGGTTTTCTTGAGTCAAATTATTGTCTTCAAATGTTAAAAATTTTGGCTCTAAGCCTAAAAAAAGATAACTTGGATTTGCAGCAAAAACATCAATATATTTTTGAATTACCGCACTTGTAGGATTCATTTTATCTGTTTCATATCGGGCAATCGTAACTTGTGTTAATTCCAGTTTCTCAGCAAATTCTTTTTGTGATAAGCCAGTCTGCTCTCTAAATTCTTTTAAATACATATTCTTTCCTAAATAAACAATATTCAATCAATTTCTAATAATATCTTAAAGTATATAAGTGATAGCTTAAGGTATATTTAAATTTATAGATGATAAAGTTTCAAATACTAATAATATCGTAAACGATATAGAAAGGAAGAAAAATGCATTCAAAACAGATAGCCGTCGAATATCTTGCACCAAAGATTAGCAATCCAGCAATGATATTTAAAGATATAAATATTTTTAAATCGATTCTGCCTTGGGCAAAAGATAGTGCCAAAGAGTTTTTTGAAACACAAACATCAAAAATGTTTTTAACTTCATATGTTGATGATGTAGCACCTATTGTGGATGAATATCTAACAAATAGAGCTACTAAAATGTATGAGAAAGCGATTAAATCTCAAAATAAACTTTTTAGCAATCTTTGTTCAAGTCAAAAAACAGTTGCTTGGATAATTGATAGATGGATAAACACTTTTATCAATCTCACTTCAAATCCAGCTTATAAAGAGTACATAGATATCTCAAAAATCAAAATTGCTTTTAACGATGAGATAAGTACCACTCATAGCAATATAGAAGATATTTTGGAGTTTGAAAAACTGCAAAAACTTCCAAAGGAGCAAATCATAAAAGCTTTGAAATTAATTTGGGAAGATGGATACTTTGATAATTCGCTTGATAAAGAGGATATCGAGGAGCTTTGTAAAAAGTTTGATTTGAGTATCAAAGATGTTTTTGGAACTGATGATTTAGTGAAACTAAATTTAAAAAAAGAACAAACTGAAAGCTGCCACTCTCAGCTTGTTTTTGTATTTTGATAACCGTAGCAGGAGACCAAAATGGATGACATACTAACAAAAATAGAAGAAAAAATCAAAAAACAACAAAGAATTCCAGAGCTTATCGAGAAAATTGATTCAATCCTTTTAAACAAATACCACTATCTCAGTGACAATGATAAAGAAGCTTTGGAAAATGAAAGGCTAAGACTAGAAAATAGTCTTAAGCAAGTGAATTTAACACTAGAAGAGAAACATAAAAACTTTTTTTATACCTACAATGATATTCAATCCGCACCAAGAACAAAATGGCTGATACAAAACCTCATACCACAAGGAAGCATTGGAGTGCTTATAGGACCAAGTGGAAGCGGTAAAACAACTTTGGTTTTGCATCTGTGTTCAATCATTTTAGATAGCTATAAACATGCTTATATCATCTATATCGATGGGGATATGAGTGTAAGTAAAATTAAAGAGCTTGGCATTGACAAGATGATGCACTGGTATGACAATAGATTTATGTATGCTGGGAAAAATACAGATTATTTTTCAGAGGCATCACAAAATCTACTGCGAGATACAGTGATAGAGCAAAAAAATCATCCTGAGAGAACTTATTTTGTAATAGAAGATTCACTTACTTTAACTGCTAAAAAAAGACGAGGTTTTATCGATACAGACCATCTGTACAAGTATGAAAAAATGCTTCGCGATGTAGGCGGTGGATCACTTTTGATACATCACACAAACAAAGCTGGAGTGTTTGCAGATACTCAACAGATTGAAAATTATGCGGATTATACCTATATGATTGAGCGAAATGAATTTAATTCTTGTATCTTGCTTCATCCACAAAAAGCGAGTCGTTATGACATCACGGGAAGAGCATATCTCACAAATAATAGAAAAATCGACAAAGAAGTAGATTATGACTCTTTTAATATTAGTCAAAGGGAATCAAAATTTGTGATGTATGTACTTGATGCACTGGAAGATGGTGAGATGAACCAAAGTGAGGTTTTAGCATATCTTGAAAAAGTGAAGTTTTTTAGTGAGTATAAAGTAGGTCAGAAAAAAGCTATCAAGTGGCTCCAAGTATGGGGAGACAAAGGCAAATGGATATATGAGCAAAGACCAAGTGAAAAAAATGCAATTTTCTATCGATTAGAGAGCGAAGCTGAAAAACTTGCCAAACTGCCAAAGTTCGAACCAAGGCCCATAGAAGAGCTGAAACTTTTTTAAATTATGAATATATACAAAGAATTGGAGGAAAAATATGTCGGAAATTTCAGAAAATGTTTTAAAGCTTATTTTACAAAAGCTTGAATCTCAAGAAGAATTATTGGTCTTGCTAATTCCTGATTTCAAAACAAAAAAAGGTGTTGCAAACTTTTTTGGAGTGTGTGAAAAAACACTTGATAACTGGAAAGAGAGTGGTAAGTTTCAAGAAGGCGTAGAGTACTTTATTAATGAAAAAGGTAGGGTGGAATATATACCACAAGGTCTCTATGAACATAAAAAGAACAGACAAAATAAACAAAATAGCAATAAAGAGGCAAAGAGCGAGAAACAAAAGATATATCATCCATCAGTTATGAACATTGTGAAAGGATTGAAAGTTGGCTAAATCAAATAAAAGAGAAAAAGTAAATTACTTAGATTTTACATTTACGATTTTTGAAAAGTACAATAAATGGCAGATCTCATTTTATCCTGTGAAAGGGGAACCTCCGAAGAAAAAAACTACAGGTTTAGAGGCTACAGCTTCAAACTTGATTATTGTTAAAAGAGAGATTATTCCATCTATTGTGGAGTATTTGACAGGAAAAGTTGAGATTTCTCTACAAAAAGAAGACTTGTGCGTACAGGAGTGGGCAGAGGAGTTCTTTATCGTACATAAAGATAAAGTTCGTCCTCATGTATATGAACGAAATTTAGGGCACTATAACAATCATGTAAAGCCATATTTTGGAGATAAGTTATTACATCTAGTCAAGCCCATAGATATTGAGAAATGGCAAAATAAACTGCTTAAGAACTTCAAACATTTGACAGTACAAAAGTATCGCTCAATTTTTCTTAGCATATTTGATTATGCAGTTAAAAATGAGGTAGTTGAGTCAAATCCTATACGAAAGGTTGAATCACCTAAGACGATTGAAAAAGTC
>Ga0265294_10001642_pt1 | contig 30115 bp, 25 predicted proteins | sample MunlanPumphouse3_FD_192504 | JGI IMG/M metagenome (GOLD analysis project Ga0265294, IMG submission 192504) | Groundwater microbial communities from a municipal landfill in Southern Ontario, Canada - Pumphouse #3 | ecosystem: Environmental > Aquatic > Deep subsurface > Groundwater | place...
TACTTCCTATCAATTTAGTAAATCTGTTAGTAATGGTTATTATTGTACTTACAGACACATCGTTAGCTGGTCTTTTCCCATCACTATTAGCTACTAACTAAGAAATAATTTAATTAAAATGAGTTTTTCAAAATATATATCCGGAATTTTCAAAGCGCTGAAATCGCTTGTAGGCGGAATGCGTGAAACATGGAAAGAGCTTTGGACAAAGAAGGTTACGATGCAGTATCCAGAAAACAGAAAGACATTAATAATTTCTGACAGATGGCGCTCCGAATTAATAATGCCACACGATGAAAATAATGAACATGCATGTACTGCTTGTGGTATTTGTATGATTAATTGTCCGAACGGAACTATTACGGTTACTCCCAAAATGGTTGAAACAGAAGATGGTAAAAATAAGAAAATATTAGATACACATATTTGGAATTACGGATCATGTACTTTCTGCAATCTGTGTGCTATCACTTGCCCTTCTGACGCTATCATCTTCAATAATGACTTCGAGGGTGCCGTATTCAATAAAAGTAAATTATTACATCAACTTAATCATGACGGATCAAAGCTTCATGAAAAGAAAAAAGAATCTGTTGCAATAAAAACTCCAATAATTAAGGTTTCAAATTCAACAGCTGCACTTGCAACTAATAATGAAGAGATTATTTCAAAAGCTAAAGAAAATAAAACTACATCTACTTCAGTTCGGGAAAATGATTCAACAAATGTTGAAAAAGCGGTTGAACAACCAAAACGAATAAATAATTACGAAGATAAAACCAACGAGTAAAAGATTTAGAGTAAAAATATTATGACTGATATATTAATATTTATTCTTTTAGCAATAGTGATTATTGCATTTTCTATTCTAGCAGTGACTAGCAAACATGTAATACGCTCAGCTGTGTATTTACTTTTTGTACTGTTGGGAACTGCGGGACTCTACTTAATGTTAAACTATCATTTTCTATTTGCAGTACAGGTAGCTGTTTATGCGGGTGGTATTATGGTATTGTTTATCATGGCCATTTTCCTGACTCATCAACCAGGTGAAAATGTGAGAAAAAAAACAAATTGGAAAATTGTATCTTCTTCTTTATTATCAATTAGTGGAATTGCATTATGCGGATATATTATCGTCAAAAATATTAATCGTATTACTTCATTTGTAAGGGAAGATGAGATTGACATGCAAAATATTGGTATGGCAATGATGGGAACTGAAAAGTATCAATATCTATTACCATTTGAAGTAATTAGTGTTCTCTTACTAGCATGTATTGTCGGTGCAATTATGATAGCACGAAAAGATAAAGATGAAGAGAAACACGATCATATTAAAACACGAATTGAAGAATTAGAAGAAAAGTCTGAAAATAATAAGGAGAATAAAATATGATAGAACTACTTGTAAATTCAGTATCCATTCCTATGGTGGCATTCTTAATTGTAAGTTTAATAATGTTTTTTGCTGGTGTATTTGGATTTCTTACCCGTAAGAACCTGATTATGATATTAATATCTGTGGAATTAATATTAAATGCAGTAGACATTAACTTTGCAGTTTTCAATAGATATCTTTTTCCTGAACAAATGGAAGGTTTATTCTTCGCTTTATTTGGTATAGCTATTGCTGCATGTGAAACAGCCGTCGCAATAGCTATCATCATTAATATTTATCGAAGATTTGGAAATGTTGAAGTTGACAACGTAAACAAATTAAAAGGATAAAAAAGAAAAGAATAATTAGAATTAAGTAACAACAATATACATATTTCTCATGGAATATACAATCTATATATTACTACTACCCCTGTTTACTTTTATTATTATAGGATTGCTAAGCAATAAACTACATCACAAAACCGCAGGGATATTTGGAACAATATCACTAACAATCGTTACGCTTTTATCGTATATGACTGCTTTTGAATATTTTACCACACAAAAAATAAACGGCGTATATCAAACTGTTCAACCATTCAATCAAATTTGGCTAAACATGGGCGCAAATTTACATATTGATCTAGGAATAATGCTTGATCCTATATCAGTAATGATGCTCATTGTTGTGTCAACAGTCTCTTTGATGGTGCACATTTACAGTTTGGGATATATGAAAGGTGAGGTTGGATTTCAACGATATTATTCATTCCTTTCCCTATTTACCTTTTCTATGATGGGACTGGTAGTCGCTACTAATATTTTTCAAATGTATATTTTCTGGGAATTGGTTGGCGTTTCCTCATATTTATTAATTGGTTTCTATTATACAAAACCAGAAGCTGTTGCAGCTTCTAAAAAGGCATTTATTGTCACTCGGTTTGCAGATTTATTTTTCTTAATCGGAATTCTAATATTATCGTTCTTCACTCAGACATTCGATTTTGGAATTTTAATGTCAGGAGATGGAGGCATTTTTAATTCAGCAATTGGAACGACATTTATGGGTGGTTCAGTTCTTACATGGGCAATGGCACTAATATTTGTGGGTGGAGCAGGAAAATCAGCAATGTTCCCTTTACATATTTGGTTACCCGATGCAATGGAAGGTCCTACACCTGTTTCAGCACTTATTCATGCAGCCACTATGGTTGTTGCAGGTGTATTTTTGGTTGCACGACTTTTCCCAATATATATAGGTTTTACACCTGAAGTTTTGCACGGAATTGCTTATGTTGGTGCATTTACAGCAATGTTTTCCGCCATAATCGCAATTGTACAAACAGATATAAAACGTGTATTAGCTTTTTCTACCATTTCTCAAATTGGATTTATGATGGTAGCATTGGGAGTTTCTGGTTATGAAGGTCATAATGGATTAGGCTATATGTCATCAATGTTTCATTTGTTTACACATGCCATGTTCAAAGCTTTACTATTTCTTGGCGCTGGTTCAATAATTCATGCAGTTCACAGTAATGAAATGTACCAAATGGGTGGATTACGAAAATATATGCCCATTACTCACTTGACTTTTCTTATAGCATGTTTGTCTATATCAGGAATTCCTCCCTTTTCAGGTTTTTTTAGTAAAGACGAAATTCTGACAGCTACTTTTAATTTTAGCAATGGATTAGGCATATGGATGACCGTTGTTGCATTTTTCACTGCTTTTTATATGTTTCGCTTATATTACAATATTTTTTGGGGTAAAGAATATAAAAGTAATAATGGACATATCCCACATGAATCTCCAATTTCTATGACTTTTCCATTGATTTTTCTAGCAGGAGTCACATTGGTTGCAGGATTTATACCTTTTGGTAAATTTGTAACAGCAGATAAAGCAGAATATATAATCCACTTAGATTGGACAGTTGCAACAATAAGCATTTCTGTTGCAATAATTGCGATATTACTTGCTACAGCACTTTATAGAAAACCAAACAATATTCCTTCAAAAATTGTATCGAAAACAAAAGGCTTATACAAAGCTGCATATAATAGATTCTATATTGACGAGATATATTTATTTATCACTAAAAGCATCATTTTCAAAGGTATTTCTCAGCCATTTGCATGGTTTGACAGACATATAATCGATGGAGCAATGAATGGACTTGCATGGATAACGAATTGGACATCTGTGAAGATAAGAGGTTTCCAATCGGGACAAGTTCAATGGTATGCATATGTTTTCCTTCTTGGTACATTATTAATTACCATTTTAGCCATAACTATTTAAACATTAAAGATTAAAAAGAACAATAAATATGAACTTCTTATCGATATTTGTATTGATTCCTGTGTTAATGATTTTAGCACTATTTGTTTCAAAAAAAAGAAACCAGATATTAGGAATAATGGTAACAGGCAGTATATCATTAATTTGCTTGTCAATATATCTGGTGATAAATTACATTTTAGCAAGAACCAACGGAGCTACAGATCCAATGCTCTTTACTTCTTCAGTAAGATGGTATGAACCATTAAATATTCATTTTTCAGTTGGAGTTGATGCTGTTTCAGTCGCAATGTTATGTTTAGCTTCAATAATTGTATTTACAGGAACTTTTGTTTCGTGGAAAATTGAGCCACTTACTAAAGAGTTTTTCTTGTGGTATTGTTTATTATCCATTGGGGTATTCGGTTTTTTTATATCAACTGATATTTTCACAATGTTCATGTTCTATGAAACAGCTTTAATTCCTATGTTTTTACTAATAGGCATTTGGGGAAGTGGTAGAAAAGAATATTCTGCAATGAAATTGACATTAATGTTAATGGGAGCTTCCGCGTTGCTTCTTGTTGGTATTTTAGGAATTTACTTTAGCTCTGGTGCAACAAGTATGAATGTATTAGAAATAAGAAATTCACAAATTCCACTGAATGAACAATATCTCTTTTTTATACTTACGTTTGTAGGATTTGGAGTTTTGGGAGCGATGTTTCCTTTCCATACATGGTCACCAGATGGTCACGCATCAGCACCTACTGCGGTATCTATGCTTCATGCTGGTGTTTTAATGAAATTGGGTGGATATGGATGTTTCCGCGTTGCTATTTATTTAATGCCCGAAGCTGCTGAACAACTTGCTCCTATTTTTCTAATTCTTACAGGTATAGGAGTTGTGTATGGAGCTTTTACAGCGTGTGTGCAAACAGATCTAAAATATATCAACGCATACTCATCTGTTAGTCACTGTAATTTGGTTTTATTTGCAATTTTAATGCTTAACCAAACAGCAATGACTGGAGCTGTACTTCAAATGCTTTCTCATGGATTAATGACCGCACTCTTTTTTGCATTAATCGGTATGATATATGGAAGAACACATACTAGATTAATAACAGAAATGGGAGGATTAATGAAAGTAATGCCATTCCTTGGAGTATGCTTTGTTATTGCCGGACTTGCTTCTTTAGGATTACCTGGATTAAGTGGTTTCGTTTCAGAAATGACTATTTTTGTAGGTGCATTTGAAAATACTGATACATTCAGAAGAACACTTACCATTATTGCAACTGCATCAATTGTAATTACAGCTGTATATATTTTGAGAATGGTTGGCAAATTTCTATTAGGACCACTTCAGAATCAAGAACATGCTAAATTAGATGATGCTCATTGGTATGAAAGATTTGCTGTAATTGTTTTAATAGCAGGAATTGTATATATCGGATCATTCCCTACTGGATTAGCAGATATGCTTAACAACAGTATTGGAAATGTTGTAGCACAAGTAATTAGATAATTTAAATATTATAAAGTAAGAATACTTATAGAATTAAAGATATGGATTTTAGTGATTTCTTATATATGCGTAGCGAGTTATCGCTTTTAATTGTAGTAATTTTTTTATTACTCTACGACATCATTGCAGGCAAAAAGGGCATGGTATATTTTCAACCTATTGCTATTACACTCTTTACAATCCATACAATAGCCACATTCTTCCCGTACGGACCAGGTGAAGCGTTTGGTGGAATGTATCAAAATTACCCAATGATGACAGTGGTTAAGAGTATATTAAACATTGCTACATTAGTAGTATTTCTTCAAGCAAAAAATTGGTTTGATAAAGATAAATTCAAAAATGAAAGAGGCGAATATTACTTCCTGACAATGATTACATTATTGGGCATGTATTTTATGATTTCAAGTGGAAATTTCTTGCTATTCTATATTGGGTTAGAAATGGCATCCATTCCAATGGCTACATTAATAGCAATGGATAAAAAGAATTTAAAATCTGCTGAAGCAGGGATTAAATATATTTTGTCAGCTGCTTTTTCATCAGGTATTATGTTATTTGGAATTTCTTATATTTATGGAACTTCCGGAACATTGTATTTCAACGATTTACCGCAGTTAATCCAAAACACTGATCCACTTCAGATAATGGGATTTGTATTCTTTATTGTCGGTTTATTTTTCAAAATATCACTTGTTCCTTTCCACTTATGGACTGCAGATGTATATGAAGGTGCACCAACAAATGTAACCTCTTATTTATCGGTTGTTTCTAAAAGTTCAGCTTCATTCGTTTTGATGACATTGTTATATAAGGTATTTGTAAATCTCATTGTGGAATGGCAGACAATACTTTTCTGGATTATAATTATCAGTATCACTTTGGCAAACCTTTTTGCTATTCGTCAAAAGAATATGAAACGTTTCCTTGCTTTCTCTTCCATTTCGCAAGCTGGGTATATTCTTCTAGGAATTATTGGAGGCACAGCATATGGAATGACAACATTGGTATATTATATTTTTGTATATGTTTTTTCAAACTTAGCTGCATTCGGAGTAATATCTACTATAGAAAATAAAACAGGAAAAATTAATATTGATGAATACAGAGGTTTATATAGTACAAATCCTATCCTAAGCTTTGTAATGATGTTAGCTATGTTTTCGTTGGGAGGTATTCCACCTTTTGCAGGTTTTTTCAGTAAGTTCTTTATATTTTCAGCAGCTGCTCAGCAAGGATTTTATCTACTTGTTATTATTGCTGTACTTAATACTATCATATCACTTTATTATTATTTACTTGTTATTAAAGCAATGTTTATCGATAAAAATGAAAAACCCATTCCTTCAATCAAATCAGATACATATAGTAATGCAAGTTTAGTAATCTGTACTGCTGGTATATTATTTGTAGGAATCTTCAGTTTCTTTATGGAAAGTATGAATCAATACAGTTTTGGAATTTAATTGTATCTATAGAAGGCTAAGAAAGTTGTTTATGTAGAAGTTTCAATTATTCATTTACTATTACAACTATATGGTAAAAAAGAATCAATTATAATTATTCAGAAATGTAATACATAAAAATATCCATCAGGTTTTTAACTTGATGGATATTTTATTTTATATATGTCATTTTTTAAAATCGAAGAACAGAAGCTATCAACGGATCAAAACTTATATATTGGTTGAGATTGAATAACTAGTACAAAATTAGGTAATAGATAATTACAAATGCATTAAGGAGAAAATAAATCATTTAATATAAAAAAGAATATCCGATAATGTGATTACTCACCCTATCGGATATTAAACAATTATTTTCTATTAAATATAGTAATTAGTATATGTCAACAAAATAAGAAATAATTATGTCATCATATAACTAATTATTTTAATGCATTGATAACCTGAAGAGCAGTTTCATCAGTTGGATCTATTTCTAACACTTTATTCCAGTAAGATTTAGCCAATTCTGCTTTATCTTGACCCAAATAATAGAAACCTAAATAACGATAAGACTCTAAAATATCATTTTTCCGTTCTTCTTTATTAGGCATCATTACCTCGATTGATTTTTCGTAGTAAGGTTTAGCTAATCCTTCTTCAGCTGTTGGATCAAGTGCAAAATTAGTACGTGCACGCATCAAATATCCAAGATAATGATCTGGAAACTTCTCCGTCATGATTTTGAAATACTCATCGGCCTTTTTTAAGAGAGCCTGCTTCTTTACTTTATCCGCTTCAGGAGTAGCTTCTAATGCATTCGTTTGTGTTCCTGCAGTATAATAAGTTGTTCCTACAGAATAAAGATCAGCTAATGAATATTCTGGTTCGAATTCAAAAACCTTCTCGTAATATTTGGCAGCATTTGCATACTCTTGTGCTTTTTCATAAGAACTAGCAGCTTTACGTAAATTTGATACATTTTTTGTTGTATCAACATCAAAAGCAGCTGCATAAATTTCGCCAGCTTTGGCAAAGTTTTTCTGATTTGTCAGAATCTGAGCATAATAAGTATAATCCTGAGAAATTATATCTTTTTTGTTCGTTGTACTGAAAAACTTTTCCGCAGTAGCTAAAGCAGCTACAAAATCGCCAAGTTGATATTGACTATACATTTTAAGTCTTTCTGTAACAAAAGATGTTTTTGCTTTTCCAATTGCATTAAGAGTCTCAGTATATTTCTCATTGAAAAATAAAATTTCAGCATACTGAGCTTGTTCAACTGGTGTAGGAGTAACTAATTTCATATAACTCTCGTAAGCAGTTAAAGCTTCAGGATAAAAACCTTTTCGATAGGCAATTTCACCTAATGCAGCAAAACCAGGAGCATAAGTAGGATCAGTTGCAACAACCTTTCGTAGATAATCCATTGCTACTTGCGTTTTGATGTTTTCATACAATTTTGCAAGTTTAATATAAGAAGCCTTGTAATTTGGATCAAAGTAAATTGCATTTTCATAACTTGCAGCAGCTTCACCAGAGTTACCTTGAGCTAATAAAATATCACCTTGTAATAAATAAGAAGGTGGAAACTTTTTATCAGCCTTAATTGCTTTTTCAATAAAATCCTTTGCTTCCTCGAATTTCTTATTATCGGCATAAGCACTAGCAATTGCTGTTAATACTGATGCACTTTTCTTGTACTTGCGATCTTTAGATAGTTTGTTTAAAGCATCGTTAGCAGTAGGAGAAGTCGCCAATTGTACTTTATTAATTCCTATTGTATTCATTACATTTTCTGGATCCATTTGCAAACCCTTGTTGTAATAATACTGAGCTGAATCTTTCTTATTTTCCTTAAAATAGATTTCCCCTAGATAATAACTATCCATAGCATCCTGACTAGAGCTTAAGAATAGAGACTTAGCTTTCACATAATCTCCTACTTCATAAAAGTTGATTCCTTGTTGATTGGCCGCAGATAAGGTTGTTAATCCGGCAATCAAAAGGGTCGTTAATAATAATTTTTTTTTCATTGTTTTATCTATAGTAATTAATAATTATTTTAGTTGAATTAAACAAGATCAATATTCAAAATTACGAAAATATTCTGTTTTTCAGCGTTTATTCAACAATTTTTACTGCATTAATTGGCATTGTAGATGGTAATAATCCCGATCTCAAAATTATACGCTGTCCAACATCAGAAGTAACGAATCGAGTAAAACCTTTAGGTAATTCCCCTCGTGGATCGTTTAATAGAATAAATATTTCGCGAATAAAAGGATATTGATGATTATAAATATAATATTGATATGGTTGAACTGCATTTTCACGTGTTGCATTATCATTTCGGGATACACGCATAACTTGAATTTTCTTAGTGAAATCTATTGCAGTTGAACCATAAGAATCACTAATCAAGTTCACACCAATTAATCCCAAAGCACTTTTATTTTCAGAAATATAAGTTACGACTTCCTCATTTTTTTCCAATGCATTCAAATCAGATGATAAGGGTTTGTCTCTACAAATTGAGTCGTTTGCATATCTGACAATACTTGAATTTGTATTGTCAAATACAACTTGAATTTTCCCAAGTTTTGAATCAGGAAAAATTTCATCCCATTTAGTTACCTCACCAGTAAGAATTTTTCTTACATCTTTAACACTAATAATTGAATCCGGATTTTCAGGATGAATAATAAAAGCTATTCCATCAATAGCAATTCTTATTTCTTCAGGCTCAAATGTTTTCAAATTAAAATATCCTAGTTCTGCTTCTGTAAATCTACGAGCTGTAACGGCTAATCTAACCGAATCTTTCATGAGCAAATCGATTGCTTCACTTTCTGACACATAAATAGGTTCTACAATTGCTGCATTTTCCGTCTCAAACATATCTATTTCAGCCTGCATTGTTGGTTGCATTGTTTGATCAACAGCGATTTTAATAAAACCACTTCTCATTGTATTCTCTTTCAGTTGTTCTTTATTCTTGTTATTATTACAAGAAACAAACAAACCAACAGATAGAATTGAAATAACGATGATTGTAATTTTTTTCATTTTTGCCAATAATTTACTATTTCTATAAAAGACAAAATTTAACCAATCTCGTTTAAAATAAGACTGGTTAAATTATGTATAATAATTGTTTATACAGAACTTATTTCTGCAATTTAAACAATATAGGTAATGTGAATCGCGTTTTTACAGCCTGTCCACCTTGCTTTCCAGGAATCCATTTGGGCATGGAGTTAACCAAGCGTAATGCTTCCTTATCAAGACTAGGATCTACACCACGTGCAACAATAGCCGATTCAATCGCACCATCTCTACCAACAACAAACTGTACGATAACACGACCTTCAATTCCGTTTTCAGCCGCAATAACCGGATATTTAATATTGTTGTTAAGATAATCCATCAAAGCAGATTGTCCGCCGGGGAACGATGGTGGTTGCTCCACAACTTCGAAAATCTTTTCTTCTTTTGGTTCTTCCGCTACAATTACTTTATGTTCTTGCAGTGTTGCAATATCAACCCCTGTTTCCTCATTAGTACCTTTAACATCTGCAATAGAAATAGTTACATCAGATTGAACTAATTCGTCCTGTGATTTCATTTCCATGTCTTCGCGAACTTCTTCGTCCTTTTTGATCACAGGTGCAGTCATTTTAATAGTACTCTTTAATTCTACAGGAGGTGGAGCAACATATTGTTTTTGTTGATTTTCCTCAGGAACTTCTGGTTGATCAAGGGTAATATTAGACAACTCTGTAACTTGTGTCATTGCTTCACGTGCTTTCTTTTGGTTTTGATATGTTGTAACAAGTGACAACAATCCAAAAATCACAACTGCAATAATGATCACAAGAGAGAATGCCCATACGTGACGTTTACCGGAATTTTGTCTTAACCGATAAGCACCGTATTTTTTATTTTTCCCTTCGAAAACTATATCAAGCCAGCTCTGGGACATCAAATCCATTCCTTTTGCCATTCTTATTTTTTTTATAGTCTATTTAATTTATTTAAACGCGACACCTGAATTCGTAAGCATTGTCTGGTCATTCGCATCTACATCAACAATTGAATACTTACCGATACTGGCAATTAGCATTTCATCTAATGCAGCAATCATATCTTCGTATGTTGAATTTTCCATTGGTTTGATGATAACAACCGGCGTTCCTTTTCCACTTTTAAGTTCCGATAGTTGCGTTTCATAGTCCTCTTTAGAAACCTGATTTAACTCCTTCTTGGTGTTCAATTCACGAACTTGATCAACAACCTTTCTGTTTCTTTCAACTAAAACGCTTCTTAAGCCATCAGCAGAGAACTCTGTTTCAGTTAAGAAGTTAGGTGTTGTCAAGTCAGCTAATCCTTCGTAATAGTATACTTTATGATCAGCTCCAAGATATAGAGTTATGGCCTCTGAAGCTTTTACCTCATTCTGGTCCTCTTCTGCAACCTTATCCTTTGCGGGCATCGCAATTTCCATTGTTTGTGGTTTGCTTAAAGAAGTAGCAAGCATAAAAAACGTAATAAGCAACATCATCATATCCACCATAGGAGTGAAATCGACGCGTACATCTTGTTTCGCTTTTTGTCCTTTCTTCTTTTCGCCACCACCACTACTAACTTGCATCATAATCTTTAAATTTTTAATAGGTTATTCTTGAGATACTGCTGCTGCACTTGGATTTTGAACTTCACGAAGAGCAGTGATCAAGTTATAACGGTTTTCGCGGATATCCTGCAAAGAACCCATAACAGTCTTTATATAGGGGTAAGGCGTTGTTGCGTCTGCTTTTATAGCAATCCTCATATCTTTACCTTTCACATCTCTGGCTGCAAGAACCCAACCTTTAAACTGATTATCGAGACTATCAATTGGAACACCATATTGAGGTAAGACCTCATTTCTTTTATCCAATGCCATAGACATGAATTCTTTAAAATTTCGCATTGGTACACCAAAAGATGTAGCAATACCGAATTCATATTTCTCTTTTTCAGTTAAATCGAGGTTATAGTTTGCCGCCATTGCTTCCAAAACCGCTATTCTATCATCCGGATTATCAAGATCCAAAAAGATCTGACCCTTTGGTGAAATTAATACAGAAAGTACGTTTTTATCAGGAATAAGAATTTCTGATACAGACATAGGAGTATTAACGGTTACGGGTTCTGGTTTAAGAAAGGTAGATGTCAACATAAAGAACGTGAGCAAAAGCACCATTACGTCGCTCATCGGCGTCATGTCGATCCATGTATCTTTTCTTCTTATTTTTGGTCTAGCCATTGTCTATTATTTTAAATCTAATTAATACATATAACTGGAGGTAATTAATGAAATTTCATTATACCTTTTAATCAGATTCAACGATCAATGTTTAGATTCGAAAACACCAACTATTGAAAATCCAATTTCGTCAATTGCGTAAGTGATATTATCAATTTTAGCTGTAAAGTAGTTATAAGCAATAACAGCCAAAGCACCTGTCAAGATACCGAAAGCAGTATTTACAAGAGCTTCCGAAATACCTACAGAAAGAGCAGCAGAGTCAGTTCCTCCAGAGCCTCCCAAAGAAGAGAATGCACGGATCATACCCATAACCGTTCCGAACAACCCGGTAAGCACACCCAAGTTAGTAAAAGTAGCAATAACAGGAAGATTTTCGTTCATGCCCGGCATTTCCAATGCTGTAGCTTCTTCAATCTTTTTGTTGATGATACCAGCTTTTTGTTCTCTTGTTAAACCGGAATTATCTTTAGTCATACGTTCGTATGTTTCTACACCTACTTTAGTAACTGCAGCAACAGCGCCTTTTTGTTTGTCGCATAAAGCAACAGCACCTTCGAAATCTTCTACTTCGAGTTTTTCTTTAACATTTACAACGAAATTATCAAGATTGCCTTTACCAGTACATCTGCTGATAGCGATTAATCGTTCAACACCTAATACGATAACTGTTAACAACCATGTTAATAGAATTGGAACAACGAAACCTCCTTTAAAGATAGTTCCCAACATATTCCCTTGTAATGGGTGATTTGCGTTATCTCCGCCAACAAAGTTTGCCGGATTACCGAAAATAAAATTGTAAATACATAAAGCCACAATAAATGCAAGGATAATAACAAGCATAGCTGACAATCCTCTTTTTTTCTTTTTCTGAGTTTTAGGTTCTTTTGTTGCCATAATTCAAAATTTTTGTGTGAAAAAATAGTTCACTGTTTTTAATTGTTTTAATTGATTGTTTTATTATTGATTTGAAATTACATTTTTTCAAAAATATGCACAAAAATACAACTGTTTTTCGAAATAAAAAGAATTTCAGTATTAAAATTTAATTATAGACTAATTAATTAAATGGTACGATGCTAACTCTTTTTTCTATTTTATAGTTCTATTTCTGCTTTTATATTATCTGGCGTCAAATATACATCTTTTTTTGTACATGTACCAAGTTTTGTAAAATAATCCTTGTAAAAATAGTGATAATATATAAAAGAATGCCATAAAATCATTTCAACAAAGCAATAAATAATCTAGCAACATTTTACTAATTCAAAGAATAAATATATGCTCTTTTATAGACAGATTTAATAAATTTTTGTACTTTCGAGCCAAAATTATCACTTTCAATTTTAAAAAGTCAAACGTAATATATGGAAAAACAAGAAGACGAAAAGATCAAAGGTTTACCAGAAAACGCGATGCGTGAGTTGAAACCCGGAGAAGTTTATAAACCCATACTTTCTCCAAACAAAGAATATCCGGAAGTAAATATTCGTTCTGTTTCGTGGGGAGTACTTATGGCCATTCTATTTTCTGCTGCTGCTGCCTATTTAGGGTTGAAAGTTGGTCAGGTTTTTGAAGCAGCTATTCCAATCGCAATTATCGCCGTTGGTCTTTCTAGTGCTTCAAAAAGGAAAAACGCACTTGGTGAAAATGTGATTATCCAATCCATTGGTGCAAGCTCTGGTGTAGTAGTTGCCGGAGCCATTTTCACATTACCTGCTCTTTATATACTTCAGGCTAAATATCCCGAGATAACCGTAAACTTTATGCAAGTGTTTATGAGTTCACTATTAGGAGGTGTACTTGGCATATTGTTTTTAATACCATTCAGAAAATACTTTGTAAGCGAGATGCATGGTAAATACCCATTTCCAGAAGCCACTGCTACCACCCAAGTACTGATTTCCGGAGAAAAAGGTGGCAACCAGGCAAAACCATTGATATTTTCAGGTCTTATTGGCGGGATATACGATTTCATTGTTTCTACTTTTGGTGGATGGGCAGAGACTTTTACTTCTCGTGTACTCCCAGCAGGAATTGCACTTGCGGATAATGCCAAATTAGTATTTAAAGTAAATATAGGAGCTGCCGTTTTAGGACTTGGATATATTGTAGGATTGAAATACGCAGCCATCATCACTGTTGGCTCAGCATTAGTATGGTTTGTGATTGTACCAATATTACCACTTGCAACAGATTCATTTGCAACATTATTGAACCCCGCATTTATTGGGTCCATTTCCTCACTTTCACCCGAAGAGATCTTCAGCACTTTTGCTCGGCATATTGGAATTGGTGGAATTGCTATGGCCGGAATTATCAGTATTATAAAATCGTGGGGAATCATAAAAAATGCAGTGGGATTAGCAGGTAAAGAACTCAAAGGTCAAAAAATAGAAGAAGATGTTAAGCGTACTCAGCGCGACCTTACTATGAAATTTATATTTATCGCCAGTTCAATTGCTTTAATTATAACATTCCTATTTTTCATATTTGGTGTAGAATTAAATCTTTTGCATGCCGTAATTGCCATAATAGTAGTTGCCATTATTGCATTTCTATTTACAACAGTAGCTGCAAATGCCATAGCTATTGTAGGATCAAATCCTGTTTCAGGTATGACATTAATGACATTAATACTTGCATCCGTAATTCTTGTATCTGTTGGACTTAAAGGAACAGAAGGGATGGTTGCAGCAATGATAATTGGAAGCGTTGTTTGTACAGCACTATCCATGGCAGGCGGTTTCATTACAGACTTAAAAATCGGTTATTGGATTGGCACTACACCTAAAAAACAAGAAACATGGAAATTTCTTGGTACCCTTGTTTCTGCAGTAACAGTAGGCGGTGTAATAATGATATTAAATAAAACATACGGATTTACCGGCGAAGGCGCTCTGGTGGCCCCTCAAGCAAATGCAATGGCTGCGGTTATTGATCCTTTAATGTCAGGAACAGGTGCTCCATGGATATTATATGGAATTGGCGCTTTATTGGCGATAGTTCTTACATTGCTAAAAGTTCCGGCCTTAGCTTTTTCACTTGGAATGTTCATTCCTTTTGAGCTGAATATACCATTATTAATTGGTGGAGCAATCAGTTGGTATGTTTCTTCAAGAAGCAAAAACAAGGCATTAAATTCTGCTCGAAAAGAAAGAGGAACCTTACTTGCATCCGGATTTATTGCAGGTGGAGCATTGATGGGAGTCGTAAGTGCAGCAATCAAATTTACGGGAGCCGACTGGTACAATGAATCATGGGGATCCGGAAATGGAGCACAATGGTTAGCCCTTTGCATGTATGCATTACTTTGTGGTTATCTGATTTGGGATTCCAAACGAGCAAAAATTGAACATTAATTCATAATTAATTTACTTATATTAAGTACGTAAGCATTGATTGCTTACGTACTTTTTTGTATATTTGTTTATTTTAGTAAATACAATTCACAGTCAAAATTTATGAAGAAGACATTATTATTCTCTTTAATCACATTATTTGTCGTAGCTTGTACGCCAAAACAAGCCGCAGTTTCTCAGCAAGATGATTTTACTCAATATGTAAACCCGTTTATAGGAACTTCTTTCACCGGTCACACTTTTCCCGGAGCTACATATCCGTTTGGAATGATACAAGCAGGTCCTCAAACCGGCAACTTTTCATGGGAATACTGTGCCGGATACGTGTATGAAGACTCACTCATTCAAGGATTTACTCAAAACCGATTGAATGGAACGGGTTGTATAGATTTAGGTGATTTGCTGATTCAGCCATTTTCAGGTTCTAAACGTGATAATTTGAGTAGTAGATACGACAAATCAACCGAAAAAGCATCACCAGGTTATTATTCGGTTCAACTACCAGAGAATGATGTATTAGTAGAAATAACCACATCCCCACATGTTGCATTTCACAAATACACTTTTGGATCAGAAAAACCTGCTAATTTGCTAGTCGATTTTCAGAGCGGTTTAGTTTGGACAGAAGATAATATGCGTAAACACATATTGGACAACAATATCAAATTTGAAAGCTCCACAATGATTTCAGGATATTCACGAAGAACCGAGTGGGTTGAACGCGAATATTACTTCGTGATAGAATTTGATAAACCAATTTTAGTTACTGAGCAGTTAGATAAAAGAGACCCACGTGAAAAGGCATCCAGATACATTATGACTTTTGACATGAAGAAAGACAGCACTTTGAACATGAAAATTGCCATGTCATCCGTAAGTGTTGAAGGTGCAAAAGCAAACCTTGCAGCCGAAGTCCCATCATGGGATTTTGAAGTCGTGCGTCATCAGGTCAAAAACGAATGGAACAACTATCTGTCACGTATTCAGATAGAAGGTAGCAATACTCAAAAAACAAATTTCTACACAGCTCTATATCACACATTTATACAACCAAATAATATTGCCGATGTAGATGGAAAATACAAAGGACCCAATCGTCAGGTATCTCAATCATCGAGCGGAAAATTCTACTCTACCTGGTCGCAATGGGACATATTCCGTGCTGCTTATCCTTTATATACAGTTGTTGTTCCAGATATGATTCCAGATTTTGTAAACTCAATGCTCGATTATAGCGAACAACAAGGACATTTGCCCGTCTGGTCGTTATGGGGTCAGGAAACATACACAATGATTGGAAGTCATTCAGTTCCCATGGTAGTTGATGCTTATCTGAAAGGATTTAAAGGATTTGATGCTGAACGTGCATACAAAGAAATAAATAAATCACTGACCGTTAATACCAGAGATTATAATTGGGGAATGTATGATCGATACGGATATTTTCCTTTTGACTCAGTAAGAGTTGAAGCAGCATCAAGTACGCTGGAATGCGGATTTGACGATTACAGTGCAGCACTAATGGCTCAGAAATTAGGTAAATCAGAAGATTACGAATTCTTTCATAAAAGATCAAACTATTATAAGAATATTTTCGATCCTGAAACAAAATATATGCGTGCACGCGATTCCAAAGGAAATTGGAGGTCACCATTCGATCCATTAATGCTTGCACATGGCGATTCCAATGTAGGCGGTGATTATACAGAAGCTAATGCTGCACAATATACTTGGCATGTGTTACAAGATATCCCTGAATTGTTAAAAATGATGGGCGACAATAAAATGGCATCAGAACGACTTGATTCTCTGTTTTATACATCCGCAAAATCGACAAACACCCTTTCTGATGTAACCGGATTAATTGGTCAATATGCACACGGTAATGAACCAAGTCACCACATTGCCTATCTTTACACATATTTAGGACAATCATACAAATCACAAGAACTCATCCGAAGAATATACACCGATTTCTATAAAGATCAACCAGACGGACTAATAGGAAATGACGACTGTGGACAAATGTCGGCATGGTACATTCTTTCATCTATAGGCTTTTATCCGGTAAATCCTGTTAGCGGTGAATTTGTAATTGGTGCGCCGCAAATTCCTTCAGCCAAAATAAATGTAGGTAATGGCAAAACTTTCTCAATGGAAGCAAAGAATCTTTCTGAGTCAAATAAATATATAGAAAAGATAGAATTGAACGGTAAGCCCTATGACAAACAAACAATCAGTTATAACGATATAATGAATGGAGTTTCTCTTATATTTTATATGACAGATATCCCAAAGAAGTAATCAATACTAAATTACTGAAAAAGAGCGTTCTACAATTTGGACGCTCTTTTTTTATGCCACCACCCAATTAAATAATGTTAAACTGCGACAATTTATAGTATTATGCATTGCATTGTATTATGTTATGATATACTTTTGTGCAGTTATAATAAAATTGATACGATTATGAAACTTCTTCTTTCCATTATTTGTGTGCTAACATTATTTCCTCTTTTTGGAGGGATAAAGTAAAGTGAATGATCCGATAGGAAATCCTATCGAATTTGCATGCGTGGCATTGTATTCAGTGACAGATACAACACTAATTACAGGTTCTGTAACAGACAGCATGGGCAATTTTGAAATTATTTCGGAACTAATTGATAATACTTTTCTGAAAGTTTCAATGGTTGGGTACGAAACAAAGCTGGTCCCAACTGATACTAACCTCAGTGTTGTTCTTGATGAAACAACAAATGAACTTGGCGAAGTAGCGGTTTATGGGGATCTACCGAAAATTAGAATTAAAGATTATGCTTTGGTTACAACAGTTCCGAATACAGTATTAAGCAAAGCGGGTACGGCAAATGATGTATTGAAACGACTTTCTTCTCTTACTGGCAAAGATGGTGAGTTTGAGGTATTTGGAAAAGGGAAAGCTAAAATATTTATCAACAACAGGGAAATGCGCGATTTGTCAGAACTCGATAATATTAACTCAAATGATATTAAGGAGGTAGAAATTGTTACAAATCCGGGTGCTCGTTACGATGCTTCAGTAAATGCGGTAATTCGCATTTATACAATACCCAAAACCGGAGATGGTCTTGGATTTGATTTACGTTCTTCATATTATCGTTCACAAAATACAGATTTGGCCGATCAGTTAAATGTAAATTATAGAAAAAATGGTTGGGATATCTTTGGAACATTCAATTACCATCATTCGGAATAGTTTCAAGACAGTAATATGCAGCAAACTACCAATGTTGATACTATTTGGACACAGGAAAATATATTCTATGACGAAGGTGAAAACAATTACATATATAGTATTGCTGGAATTAATTATGAAATATCTCCTAAACATTATGCAGGTATGAAATACACAATTACTTTAATTTCTAATCAAAGTTCCATTTCAAAAATGAATAGTATAGTACTTGCAAATGGAACTTTTTATGATGAGTGGAATAGTAAAGAGGAATCTATATCGGAAAACGAACCTGACCACCGATTTAATATTTATTATAATGGTGAAGTGGGTAAATTGAAAATCGATATGAATGCAGATTTTTATTCTAGTAAACAGTCTTTACAATCACTCATTAAAGAGGTAAGTCTGGAATTTGAGGACCGTACAGTATCATCTATAAATGATGTAAACAACCAACTTTTTGCATCTAAATTAGTTCTCTTGTATCCGATATTGAGAGGACAACTTCTCTTGGGTTCTGAATATACAAATACAAATCGTGAAGATATATACAAGAACATGGAAAATTATGTTCCATCATCAAACACTACAATTCATGAGCGGAATAACAGTTTTTTTGTAGAATATTCAAGAGAAATAACTATTGGACAGGTTGGTGCTGGATTACGATACGAAAATGCAAGTTCTTAATATTTCGATAATAAAGAAATAATTGAGGAACAAAGTCGTAACAATGATCAATGGTTTCCTAATCTGTCGTTCTCTACAAAAATTAAGAATGTAAATTTGCAATTGAGTTATACTGCAAAAACTTTACGCCCAACTTACAGACAACTGAGTAATAATGTTTTTTATGGTAACAGACTGCTAATGCAGACAGGAAATCCATTTTTAAAACCTTCAGTGATTCACGACGTTACATTAACAGGAACATGGAAATTTATTCAGCTAATGACAAGCTACAAAAATGAAAAAGATGCAATTATAAACTGGACTTAACAAATTGAAAATAATCCTGCCATCACTATACTGACATACAAAAACCTCGAATATATGCCTACATTGACTTCATTCTTAACATTATCACCTACTTTTGTAATCTGGTCACTTCAACTCAGTGTGGGGGTTATTAAACAATGGGTTAAAATTAAAAGTTGTGAGACTGAGGTAAAATTAAATAAACCTCTTACTATGAGTAACTTTAATAACTCTTTTCAACTACCAAACAATTTTACTTTAATAATTGATACACAATTTATGGGAAGTGGAGAATCAGAAAATGTGAGACTGACAGAAAATCACTTTGTGGTTAATGCTGGCATCACAAAATCATTCTACAACGATAGACTACGTTTAGAACTGAAGGGTAATGATATCTTCTACGGTCAAAAAAATGGTGTTCTTCTATTTAATAAACAAATGGAATTGTATCAGTTTAGTAAATATGATAGTAGTGAAATTGAACTAACTGTTCGCTTCAAATTTAATGCTGCAAATAACAAATATAAAGGTAAAGGAGCAGGAGACTCTGAAATAAACAGATTTTAATAAATTATTTCTATTAATTGAATAGGGAGTTCATAAAAAGAACTCCCTAATTTTTGTTGAATATCTTAATTTGAATACGCTCAAATTTAAACTGTGCTAATTCTTAAATCTTAGCCAAAGCCTGATCCAGGTCAGCAATAATATCATCAATATTTTCTATTCCAATTGATAGACGCACCATATCAGGAGTTACTCCCGCAGCCACCATCTCTTCATTATTAAGTTGTGCATGAGTAGTTGTTGCAGGATGAATAACCAGTGATTTTGCATCAGCCACATTTGCCAGATTGGAAAACAGTTCCAGATTATCAATTAATTTTCCACCCGCGGCTTTACCCCCTTTTACTCCAAAAGTAAAAATAGAACCCGCGCCATTTGGAAAATACTTGTCAGCCAATGCTTTGTACTTATTGCCTTCCAGATTTGGATAGTTTACCCAACTCACTTTTGGATGATGCACTAGATAATCAACCACTTTTACCGCATTTTGCACATGGCGTTCCACTCGAAGTGACAATGTTTCAATTCCTTGCAGCAGTAAAAAAGAAGCAATTGGAGCAATACAAGCTCCCGTGTCACGCAACAATTGAGCACGAATTTTGGTTGTGAACGAACCTCCACCCAAATCTCCGAATACCAATCCGTTATAATGAGAATCGGGCTCAGTGAAACCAGGGAAATTACCGTTTTTCCAATTAAATTTACCAGACTCCACAACTACTCCACCAAGCGTAGTTCCGTGTCCACCAAGAAATTTTGTTGCAGAATGAACAACAACATCAGCTCCGTATTCAATGGGACGAATAAGATACGGTGTTCCAAATGTATTATCTACAATCAAAGGGATACCATGATTGTGTGCGATTGCAGCAACTGCCTCTATATCAATCAGGTTGATTCCAGGATTTCCAATAGTCTCAATGAACAATGCTTTGGTATTTTCATTAATTGCATTCTCAAAATTAGACAACTCATCTGGGTCTACAAACGTGGTTGTAATGCCAAACTTGGGAAGAGTCACGCTAAACAAATTAAATGTTCCACCATATAATGTACTGGCAGCCACAATATTATCACCATTTGAAGCTATATTTAAAACAGCATAAGTGATTGCAGCAGAACCCGAAGCAACAGTTATTCCACTTGTTCCTCCTTCCAGTTGAGCAACTCTTTCATCTACAACCGCTGTTGTTGGATTTGTTAAACGCGTATAGATATTTCCTGCATCTGTAAGCGCAAAGCGACCAGCAGCTTGTTCTGCATTTTCAAATACATACGAAGTAGTTTGATAAATTGGAACAGCACGCGAACCTGTTGGATCAAGGGTTTGACCTGCATGTATTTGCAATGTTTCAAATTTGAATTTCTTTTCTGACATAATAGTTATTTTTGTAATGATTATTTTTCTGTTTATTTGTACTGCAAAATAAGCGATTTCAGAAATATTATCCAAATTGTTTGATATTTTTAGTAAATACACCTATTTTTGTCCATATTTATAGATTTATTTTGCTGAATCAATCAATTTTATAGCTCAAACAGAAAAATCTTCTTTTTATGTACAATCTTGATCAGACAGACATACTCATTCTTAAGGCATTAAAGGAAAATAGTCGCCTCACTACCAAGGAATTGGCTAAACGCGTAAATTTGTCATCGACACCTGTTTACGATAGAGTAAAGAAATTGGAGAAAGAAGGCATTATTAAAGGTTATGTAGCCATCTTGGATTATGAAAAGTTGAATCGCGGATTTGGCGTTTACTGCAATATTAAGTTAAAACTAATAAACCCCGAAATAGCTTTGCGATTTGTACAATTTGTATTCGATATACCCGAAGTAACCGAATGTTACAATATTTCAGGTGAGTACGACTATCTACTTAAGATACAAGCACCTGACATGAAATATTACCAATCTTTTTTAATCAACACATTAGGCAAGTTTGATGGAATTGCAGGAATACATAGCGTTTTTATCATGGAAGAAGTAAAATAATTATCTTTGCACACAACAATTACAGTGTAATGTCAAAGTCTCATCAACACCATAATCATAATCCAGAAGGAAATATTAAAGCAGCTTTCTTCCTGAATTTGCTGTTTACGGTAATTGAATTTATTGGAGGAGCATTAACAAACTCCATGGCAATTCTTTCCGATGCCGTTCATGACTTGGGCGACAGTATCTCGCTTGGATTATCGTGGTACTTTCAGCGACTCTCCAAAAAAGGAAGTAATAAAGTCTATACTTATGGCTATAAACGGTTTTCGTTGATGGGCGCTATCATCAATTCACTCATCTTGTTAGTTGGAAGTAGCCTAATTTTAATAAGTGCAATTCCACGATTAAAAAATCCAGAACAACCCGAAACAGAGGGGATGATATTACTGGCAATTTTGGGAATTATTGTAAATGGAGCAGCCATATTGAGGTTACGCAGAGGAAAATCACTCAATGAAAAAGTAGTTACACTTCATATGCTTGAAGATGTTTTAGGATGGGTGGCAGTTCTCATTGGTGCAATAGTCATGAATTTTGTCTATATCCCTATTCTCGACCCGATTTTGTCAATCGCAATAGCTTGTTATGTTTTATCCAACATATTTAAGAACATGCGCGAAAGTTTCCGTATCATATTACAAGGAGCTCCCAATGCTATTGACACAGATAAAATCATAGAAATTGTCTCTGAATTCACTGAAGTTCAAAGTGTTCACGACGTACACATATGGTCGGCAGATGGTGAATTCAATATTATGACAGTTCATGTTGTGCTCCATGAAGGCAAGTCGCTGAGCGATTTATATGTTTTGAAAGAAGCAATCAGAACAAAACTCGCGGAGTATAATATTCAACATGCCACCATCGAATTTGAAACCCCGAATGAGGATTGCATATTAGAAAACTGCCATTGAACTGACAATTATTGCAATTAACTAAACTTTTTAATCTTTTATTACCTATTAATTTTTTTATTATTTATTTTTTGTACTTTCGTACTTTAGATAATATAAATTGTTGATTACAAATGAAACAGCAAAATGTACTGTTGTTTTGCATGTTCTTAGTAGCACTAATATCATGCGATAACACAAAAAACGCTAGTAAAATGTTAAATCAAAATGATTTTCCGAAACCTCCTGTTGCAGAAATTCGTCCCGATTCTTTTGAAAATTTTGGGCAAACACGTATTGACAACTTTTTTTGGATGAGAGATAAGAACAATCCACGCGTGATCGAATATCTTAATGCCGAAAACGAATATACCGATTCTGTTATGTCCTCCACAAAAGCGCTGCAGAAAACATTGTATGATGAGATTATTGGTCGCATAAAAGAGGATGATGAATCCTACCCCACTTTCAGGAATGGCTATTTTTACTATAATCGTACAGAAAAAGGCAAACAGTATTCAACTTATTGCAGGAAGAAAAGCTCTGTGGATGAACCCGAAGAAATCATTTTTGATGTGAATAACATGGCAGAGGGAAAACAAGCATTCATTTTTATTGGCTATTTTATTAGTCCCGACAATAATAAAGCTGCCTTTTTATACAACGAAACGGGTTCATATGCCGAATTCATCTTGAAAGTGAAAGATCTGAATACTGGTGAAACCATTGGTTTTACTGTTGATGGTGTCGCTTCAGTTGCATGGGCAAACGACAGCAAAACACTCTTTTACAGCACCATAGACAACACTCTTCGTTCCAATCGCATTTTTCGTCAACAACTCTCTGAAGAGAAAAGCACAATGATCTATGAAGAGAAAGACCCCAAATTCTCAGTCTATGCCTCAAACGATAAGAGAAACGAATACATTTTCATAAGTAGCTCGAGTTCTACTACTTCTGAAGAGCAATATATTTCTGCAAATCAACCTCTCTCTTCTTTTAAAATGTTTATTCCTCGCGTTCAAGATACCGACTATTCAGTTTATCCACATAAAGATATGTTCTTTGTGCATTACAAAGATAAAGAGAACCTGAACGGAAAAATATATACTACTCCGCTAACAGGATACGAGGATAAAAGTACCTGGAAAGAATTTATTCCACACAACGACAGTGTTCGCATTGAATCATTGGATGTACACAACATTTACGTGGCATTGGAACTACGTAAGAATGGATTAAATGAAATTCATCTAAAATCGATTAATGAAGACGAAACCAAAGTGATTTCGTTTCCTGAACCTGTTTACAATGTATCGCTGATTGGTAATCCGGAATATGATTCTCTAACAATCCGATATTTATATACGTCACTCAATCGACCACACACCCTTTATTCTTATGATGTTACAACAGAAGAAAGTCGCGTGCTGAAAGTGCAGGAAATTCCATCAGGATTTGATCCGGAAGATTATGTAGTTGAACGATTATGGGCTACAGCAGAAGACGGAGTACAAGTACCGATGGCAATTGTCTATAAAAAAGGATTGAAAAAAGACGGCTCTAACCCTGCCCTGCTCTACTCCTATGGCAGTTACGGCATGAGTTCAGATGTATATTTCAAATCTGATATGTACAGTCTGATAGACAGAGGATTTGTTTATGGAATTGCACAAGTTAGAGGGGGAAGTGATTTAGGAGAACAATGGTATGAAGATGGAAAGTTGTTGAAAAAGAAGAACACCTTCACAGATTTTATTGCTTGTACAGAAAAACTAATTGCTGAGGGTTACTCCTCTTCAGAAAAGTTTGCAGCCATGGGAGGTAGCGCTGGGGGACTACTAATGGGAGCAATTGCAAATATGCGCCCCGATTTGTATCAAACCATTGTGGCTCAAGTACCTTTTGTTGATGTTATCAATACGATGCTCGATAAGACGCTTCCGCTGACAACCGGTGAATATGAGGAATGGGGAAACCCGGAAGAAGAAGCCTATTTCAATTATATTCTCTCCTACTCACCCTACGATAATATTAAACAACAGAACTATCCTAATATGCTGATTACCGGAGGACTAAACGACTCTCAGGTTTTATTTCATGAACCAACAAAATATACAGCCAAACTTAGAGCTAACAAAACTGACAATAATCTGTTGCTGCTTCATATGAACATGGATTCTGGTCATGGTGGTGCTACCGGACGTTATGATGGAATAAAAGATATTGCTTTTGAATTTGCATTCATTCTGAATAGAGCAGGCATAGTAAAGTAGAAATAAGTAAGAGTAATTAAAGGATACACATTCATGCAAAAACGGTATGTCCTAATAATATTTTGGTCCCGATAAGAATGAGAATGATACCACCAATTATAGTCATGTCGATTTTTATTCTCTTTCCGAAATTAACACCAATAAGCATCCCAACAAATGCAAACAAAAAACTGACTACCCCAATTGTAACTACAGCTTTGATGATCATATCGTGATAGGGTACAAAAATTAATCCCGTGGCCAAAGCATCAATACTTGTAGCAAAAGCCATGGTAACAACTACTTTCCAGTTAATCGCTTCTGATTCTTGACAGTTGCAATTACAATCAATCTCTTCTTTTGACAGAAGACTTTCGTAAATCATTTTTGCTCCAATAATTAACAAGATCACAAATGCTAACCAATGGTCAATTCTTTCAATCAAACTTGTAAATCCAACTCCTAATGCATAACCTATCAAAGGCATAACGCCTTGAAAGATGCCAAAAACAAGGGCAATCTTAAATGATCTGAAGGCATTAAATTTCTGTCTGCACATGCCTTTGGATATACAAACAGCAAATGAATCCATTGCTAAACCAATGGCAATTATTATTATTGAAAGAAAATCCATGTGTACAAATAATTTCTCGTAAAAGGTGCAAAGATACTACTTTAATCTAAAAAGTGCTTTTTGTATAAAAATAACTTCTCGACTTTATCATTCCATATGTGTTTAAATTATTGTGTAACATACTCATGCACTCGTAATTGAAGATATATTAAAGAATATCAATTGATTATATCAATATTCTGGAGTGTTAAATGAACATATGTGTAGCCAAAACAAATTCTTTTAAATATATTTGTAAAATATCACACCCAATCAGAGACAGTTAACAGAACCAGAGCATTCATTCAATATGGTGGATTTAATACTTTTAAAACTGCTGTCGGAGTAAATTATCATAAAAACAATCATTTTCGAACAAACTTCTTTATTATCTTCCGGAAACTGGCAACGATCAAACTATTCTCTGGAATATACTTTATTGTTGTTTGATTTGAATGCAGGAATTCCAAGTTCAATTGGCAGGATTTTGTTTGAAACAAATCCTCTAGCGGCCGCTCCCAACTGGTAAGCAGTTGGCGGATATAAGGAATAAGTTGACCTATCACACTCTTAAACTTGACTTTTTATTGGGTATGGAATTGATTGCGGATAAATACAGTTGGCAAATGAATCTTAATGGTTAATTGATTAACAAGAATTTCGAGAACCGAAACCACTTAAATGTATTCGCAATGACATATTTTCGGCCTAAATAACTTGCTTGTTACCAAACGGTTGACTGAAGATATTTTCACTGGCATCTACGCTGGTAAATCGCATCATAAAGGATTGGAACTGATATTAAACAACAGATTTTTGATCGTTCGGTTTTTCAGGGTTATTTGAATCTGAATGCCAACTACACTTTTTCTCATAATGTTTTTATTGATTATACAGATGATGGAATATCTTATGATGGCAATAACCTGGAATACCTTCAAATATTGCGCAAGCTAATTTAAAATGGAATCCTATCAGGTATTTAGATTTGCAAATTCAACAGGTTAACTCACAATACATTGATGATGCAAACACAATCATTAACGATGGATATTTTCTAAATAATTTGAAAGCTACGTATCGCTATTTCACGAAGAAAAGTGGCACTTTTAGTCTTTTTGCAGGTGTAAACAATGTTACCAACACACATCATTCGCCAATGGTAAACGTAAATGCAATAGCTATTGGTAATGCAGAACCAAGATATTATTATCCCGGAATGCCAAGACAGGCCTTTATGGGGTTATCATGGGATTTTTAATTTGTCACTTTTCGATAAATCTTTAGAATAATATGCTAAATTTGCGACTTGTTTTATTGAATTTTTACATTATACAAGATGATTGATTCCATACAGAAGAATAAAGTACTGCTAAGGTTATCAGAAATATTACAGCAGAACAGGTTACGGATCATTGATGCTAATCTATTGGACAGAAGCGCCTTAATTGACACGGATGAATCCATGCAAGATAGGTTGAAGGTTGATGATACCAAGATTGATGGAATGTCGCGCTCATTAAAGGAAGTGACACAAATGGATGAACCGGTGGGTAAATTGCTTTATGATTTTACCCGTGAAGATGGTTTGCACATTGAGAACCGCACTGTTCCATTTGGTACAATTCTCATTATTTATGAATCGCGACCGGATGTTACTATTGAAGCGGCGGCTACAGCTTTCAAAGCGGGAAACCGTATTCTGCTTAAGGGAGGTAAAGAGGCGTTTCACACTAATTCGCTGCTCACTCAACTTTGGAAAGATGCACTTTCTGAAAATGATGTAGATGATGGATTTGTGGAATATTTGCATCTTACACACAACGAGACTCAAAAACTTATTGTGGAAAATTCTCATAAGGTGGATTTAATTATCCCGCGTGGTGGCGAAAACTTAATCAAATTTGTGGTGGATAATGCAACGATCCCGGTTATCATAAGTGGAAGGGGAAACAATTTTCTTTTTGTTGATGCTGATTCTGATTTTGAAATGGCTGTGCGCATCATTCTAAATGGCAAAAGCCGTATCAGCGTCTGCAATGCACTTGACAAAGTGCTGATTGACAGCAATATCCCAAATATAAAAGAAAAAGTCGACCTTCTTGTAAAGAAACTAAAGGCTAATAATATTGAGGTTTTGGGGGATAACAAAATATGTTGCTTGAATGCAGACATAATAGAAGTTGATGATGATAAGATTCTCTTCGAAGAATTTCTGGCTCTAAAAATTTATCTTACCACAGTTCCGGGATTGAATGATGCAATCAACATTATAAACAAATATTGTGGTAGACACTCATCTACAATTGTTACTAACAACAAGGATCATGCTGATAAATTCATGGAACAGGTAGATTGCGCGGCAGTTTATCATAACGCATCTACTCGCTTTACGGATGGCGGACAATTTGGAGTGGGTGGCGAAATCGCTATCAGTACTCAAAAACTGCACTTTATGGGACCACTTGGCGCTCAACAATTGGTTACTAACAAGTGGTTTATTTACGGAAAAGGGCATACACGGGACTAATATGAAGAAAAAACTTATTATAAAAATTGGTACATCAACTCTGACAATGGGCACAAACCGCATATCGTTTGCGGTTATTGAAAGTCTTGCTAGACAAATTGTTGAACTCAAGAATGAATATGAAATTGTTATCGTTTCTTCTGGAGCTATCGCTACAGCACGACAATTTATTGAGATTAAAGGGTTTAACAAAAAGGTTGAATCAAAACAAGCTATGGCGGCTATCGGACAAACCAAACTGATGGAGATTTACGATGATGTTTTCAGTAGCTTTGGTCTGAATATCGCTCAGATATTAATGACTTATCGGGATTTTGAGAACCCAACGGCAAAAGAGAATACCAAAAACACTATCCTCAAACTGTGGGAGGCTAACTATATTCCTGTTGTAAACGAAAACGATACGGTCGCTGTCGAAGAAATCGTGTTGGGTGATAATGATAAACTATCGGCTTTTGTCGCTGTTATTACTGAAGCTGATCTACTTGTACTCGTATCAGATATTGACGGCGTTTTTGATCGCAATCCTCACCTGAATTCTGATGCTCATCTCATAACGGAAGTAAAGGATATTTCATCTGTCTTATCCTGCATCGAAGAAAAACATTCTAATTTGGGCACAGGCGGAATGGCTTCGAAAGTGCATGCGGCAGATATTTGCATGAAGCATGATGTTGAAATGTGGATCGTAAATGGACAACGACCAAACTACATCACTAAAGCATTAAATAACAGTATCCCTTTCACTAAATTTAAAAAATAATGAATTACGGTTTTATAGGTTTTGGTAATCTTGCAAGTGCAATTTATAGGGGACTTAAGGGTGAGAACGGTACACAATTTGCTTATTTTGCACGAAATAGAAAGAATGTAGGTGCTCTTTATTTTAATAATTTAGAAGATTTACTGGCTTTTGCTGATATTATTTGGCTGACAATCAAACCACAAGATCTGGTTGGTATTCTCGAACAACTTCAACCTTTAAAAAGGACAGGCAAAACTTTTGTATCTCCGGTCGCCGGAAAAAGCATTTGCTACATTGAAAATTATCTTGGAAGTGAACAAACAATTGTAAGAATAATGCCGAATCTGGCCATCGCTTACAAGAAATCCGTTACGGCCTTTGCTACAAATAACCCGAATGATAATAACGCTTCTTATATTTTCGATATACTCTCCAAACTTGGGAAAGCGGTTAAACTTGATGAAAGCGGGTTCGACTTATTTACATCTGTTTTTGGAAGCGGACCGGCATTTATACTTGCTTTTATACAAATCTTCAAGGATAAGATGAGCGAGTTTGATCTGTCTGGTGATGTTCTTGATGAACTTTTACTACAACTTACTGAAGGAACAGTGAGCTATTTCGCTGCAAATCAGGAAAACTTCAGTATCGAAGAGCTAATTCAGAATATAACAAGTAAAGGGGGAACTACTCAAGCGGGTCTGGACTATTTCCGTAAACATGATATCGGCAAACACTTTGAAGGAGTTCTGGATGCTGCACGTAACAGATCTGCAGAGATGAGCAAAGAGTAAGTATTCGAACTACTTACTACTTTTTGCTTGATATGCAATTGCATAGAAACGAATCTGCTTGATTACGGCTAGCAGACCATTTGCACGAGTTGGGGAGAGATGCTCAGTAAGACCAAGCTCTTTCATGAAGCGAAGATCGGTTCCTGTTATTTCATCAGGGGTTCTATCATTGAAAACTCTCAATACCAAAGCCA